>Ga0209595_100115_pt1 | contig 27141 bp, 18 predicted proteins | sample Porto_4metaG_FD_187427 | JGI IMG/M metagenome (GOLD analysis project Ga0209595, IMG submission 187427) | Marine algal microbial communities from Porto, Portugal - Porto_4 metaG (SPAdes) (version 2) | ecosystem: Host-associated > Algae > Red algae > Unclassified | place: Portugal: Porto...
AGACACCTTTATTGAATAAAGGTAGTGCTTTTTCATCAGAAGAACGTAGTAGCTTTAATTTAACGGGGCTATTACCTCATAATATTGAAACGATTGAGGAGCAATCATTACGTGCTTATCATCAACTAAGCTCATTCACTGATGCGATGGATAAGCATATTTACTTGCGTAACATCCAAGATACCAATGAAACCTTATTTCATCATCTAATTGAGCAGCATATCGAAGAAGTCATGCCGCTCATTTATACCCCAACCGTTGGTCAGGCGTGTGAAAAATTCTCGCAAATCTATCGTCGTAAACGTGGTTTGTTTATCTCATATCCTGAGCGTCACAAAATCGACGATATGCTACAAAATGCCACCAAACAAAACGTCAAAGTGATTGTTGTTACTGACGGTGAACGTATATTGGGCCTAGGAGATCAGGGTATTGGCGGTATGGGCATTCCAATCGGTAAGTTGTCTTTATATACGGCTTGTGGTGGTATTAGCCCAGCTTATTGTTTACCTATTTTGCTGGATGTCGGCACCAATAACCAACAGTTGCTTGACGATCCTATGTATATGGGTTGGAGAAATCCGCGCATCTCTGGCGATGAATATAATGAATTTGTGGACTTATTTATTCAGGCCGTTAAGCGTCGTTGGCCAGAAGTGTTATTACAATTTGAAGATTTTGCTCAGGAAAACGCGACACCATTACTGAATAAATATCGTGATCAGCTATGCTGCTTTAATGATGATATTCAAGGGACTGCTGCGGTATCGGTTGGTACTCTAATTGCAGCGTGTCTAAATAAAGGTCAAAAACTTAGCCAACAGAATATTGCATTTTTAGGCGCGGGATCTGCGGGTTGCGGTATTGCTGAGCATATTATTCGCCAAATGCAGCGTGAAGGATTGACTGAAGAACAAGCTCGTAGTCAAGTATTCATGGTCGATCGCTATGGCCTGCTAACAGATGGCATGACAGAACTGCAAAAATTCCAAGAACCGTTAGTACAAAAAGAATCAGCTATTGCAAGCTGGGATAAAAGTAAGAAACTCGGCCTGGCGCAAGTGGTTAAACAAGCAAAAATCACCGTATTATTTGGTGTTAGCGGACAAAAAGGTCTGTTCACCCAAGAAGTGATCGAATCACTATGTGCTAATACTGAGCACCCAATTGTACTACCACTTTCAAATCCAACGTCTCGTGTGGAAGCAACGCCGCAAGAAGTCATGAATTGGAGTAAAGGTAAGGCAATTGTAGCGACGGGTAGTCCGTTTCCTCATACCACTTATAACGGTCAGTCTTTTGAGGTTTCTCAGTGTAATAACAGCTATATTTTCCCGGGTATTGGTCTAGGTGTTTTAGCAGCACGTGCGTCAGGTATCAGCGATAATATGCTAACGGCGGCAAGCCAAGCCCTTGCAGATATATCAATGGAATATGAAAAAGCACCTGGTGCCATCCTACCGCCGATCAAAGTTATCAGAGAGATCAGTGAAAAAATAGCGTATGCAGTGGCATTGCAAGCGGCTCAAGATAAGCTAGCACTACCTATCACATCGGAGAATTTACAACGCCGATTAAAAGCGAACTTCTGGTTACCTGAATATCGTAACTATCGCCGTACTTCTTTCTAGGTTAGAGATTAGATATAAAAATTCCTAATATTAGATACATTATCTAAGTAAAGCATTAAATAAAAAAGGTTGCTAACGCTATATTATATATAGTGTCGGCAACCTTTTTTGTTTCTGCAGTGGTATAAACTAACTGCTATCAAACCTTGATGTTCAGTGCATAGAGCAATTAACTAACTTTCGTTAAACCGTAATCAAACGCTACACTTGGTATGCTCATTTCAGTCACTGTTTGTCGACTGCATTTATAGTGGATGTCTTATCTGGACTGGTATCATAGAGAATGGCTTTCACAAGAGATATCCCCATCAGTACCATTACAAAACTAAAAGGCAAGGCACCTATTACCATCGCTGTTTTAATTGCACCTAAGCCTCCGCTTATCAGTAGTACTCCAACAACCAATGCTAAGATAACACCCCAAAAGATAATATGCGGCCGGCCTTTCGGTCCTTCATTACCACCTGAGTTAATAGTATTGATAACTAAAATTGCCGAATCTAACGTAGTAACTAAATAAGTCAATAATAAGACTAAAACTAAAATGGCCATTATCCAAGCAAAACCGGGTGATAGCATCACATCAAGCATCGCCAATAACTGAGCTTCTTGGCCCACACCTGAAATCGCATCACCAGCAATACCACTGAGCGTTAAATCAATCGCGGTTCCTCCTACCACTGAGAACCAGATAAAACACATTAATGCGGGTAGTACAACAGTCCCTAATAGATAAGCACGAATGCTGCGACCACGTGAAATACGAGCAAAGAACACACCAACAAAAGGACCAAAGGCGATCCACCATGCCCAATAAAAAACGGACCAATCTTTTTGCCATGTAGAAAGTGTATCACCGACAGGTGTACCATTAGGCTGCCAAACCGTCACTAGGAGCTCAGGAAGAGCGACAACATAATCAAACAGACCTACGAAAAAAGACTGTAGACCGAAGAAGGTAGAACCAAATACTAAGAAAAATGCAAAAAGGACAAGACTTAGCCACATGTTTATATTGGATAACCATTTTACACCTTTGCCAAGCCCAGAAAGAGCAGAGAGTGTTGCTACTCCAACGATGACAATCAATGCAACGATAATCGCTGCAGCTGACGACTTGCCGTCAGCATTGATTAACCATTCACCCATACCAACGCGGTGCATACTAGAAACAAATTGCTCGACCCCAAACCCTAATGTCTGTGCTACGCCCAAAATCGTTGCAATAACAGCGACAATATCGATTGCATCACCGAGTCTACCTGACAGTTTTTTGCCAAATAATGGCGCTAGCCCTGAACGAATAGTAAGTGGTAGTTTACGTCTAAAAGAAAAGTATGCCATTGAGAGCCCAACTAAGGAATAGCAAATCCATGCGCTAAAACCCCAATGTAGAAATGCCCATTTATAGGCGTAACGTACATTATCGGCACCATAGCCTGTTGCCATACCTTTAATAACTTCAGGATTGTTTGCAAAATGATACATAGGTTCTGCGGTTGCAAAGGTTAACATGCCAACCCCAATACCTGCGCCGAAGATCATTGAAAACCATGAAAAGTTGGAGAACTCGGGTTTATCCCCTTGATCTCCTAAAATGAGCTTGCCATAGCGTGGGATAAACGCTAGAAGCAATGCTAATACTAAGAAAAAGGCCACACATAAGATGTACCATGTCGAAAAGTGATTGAGCAAAAAACTATTGATTGAGCCTAGTATGGAGAGTGAGTTCTCAGGAAAGATGACAGCCCAGAGAATGAGCAAACCAAGTAGAATTTTGGCAGTAATCGTAACGTCTTTATTAAACCCCTCGTAAAAGCCTTTTGTTGCTACCTTAATCGGTAACTTGGTTAAAGGTTGTCTGCGTTTCTGTCTCATATCTAATCCTTTAGATAGTATATTTTTCATTTTAATGAATGTTAAGTGTTGCAATCCTTTCAACTGCTTAATTCATGTCATTTGAGGTAGGTCATCAAGTGGTACTTTCCTAAACCTATAGGGCCAAAAGTAGTTAAGTTTTATCAAAAATTCTCATGTGCTTTATCTATTGTTTCGTATTGACAGATTTTTGTTTAATGACACACTTATTCACTTTGGCCTTAGGGTCTAAACGATGATGTTTCCTAAGTTAATTTGTTATTAACTTGGTAGATATTCTTGACTCCAGCTATCGCTCACATAACCGCTAGCGATACTTGCCTCAATTTCTATCTCACTGTAACCAAGATCTCGCATGATTTGGCGAGTTGATCTCCCAAATTTCTCAGGTCGAGAGAGTGCGTACACGATACTATTCGACGGACGAATAGCATAAGGATCAAGTTGTGTCACTTTATGACCACTTGGATGATCTTCATAAATTGAAAACGAATAACTACCACGATCAGTACCTGGTGTACCATCTGCTATACGGCTGTATTCAGCACGTAACGCATTAATATCTGCACAGACGACAGCCGCAATATCGGCAGCTTGCAGACGTTCTACCCAGTCATGAGCAGGCGCTTTTTGAAAAATATTAGACAAGAATGCTGCACGTTCATTTTTATCTAGCTCACTGAAACCTTGTAAGTCTTCAACGTTTTCGAAGTTTTTTACATCGACTTCATATGCGTTTAATAATAAGTAATTCCCTGAAGACGTATAGTAAAAGCGCGTTAACTCATCATGGCCATTGGTTTCGCGACCGGATGGCTCATTAAATAACCCACGTTTTTCAAAGTCATAACAATAAGGGATTTGCAACAACGCGCTATTGGCGACTAGTGATGTACGGCCACGTCCAATACGCCCGGTACGGTATTTTTGATATAGCGCTACGCCAATGCTCATTGCACCGCCAAAACCACACATGACATCAATGGTACCTACGTGAGCATGCTCTTCAGGCGTATCCATAGCACCACCGCAACGTAGCATGATGCCAGTAGATGCTTGCACCACATCATCGTATCCTATGAAATCACTACATGGACCTTTGCGAACACCACTAAAGCAATCCAGCTTGCAGAAAATGGCTTCTGGATTTAAGGCTTTTAATCCTTCAGCATCTAGCCCCATTTTCTTAATTTGCGTATCGGTCGCATTCCAAACAATGACGTCAACGGAACGAACCAATTTCTCAAACAGTTCTCGGCCTTCACCTTTGCCGATATCAGCAAGGATAGACCGTTTGCCAGTCATTTGAGACATGCCATAAATGACAGTATTCCAGCTATCGTACAATGGAGAAGCAGAGTCAAGCTTGATAACTTCAGCACCAAAACGTGCTAGGTAACTTGCTGAATGTGGCCCAGCAATAACATTACAAAGATCAAGAACTCGAACACCATCTAACCAACCGTACTTTTCACTAGTCTCCTTTATTGAAGGCAACTTGGTTTTGAAGCTCTTAAGTTTTTTGAATGCCTCGTCAAAAGTAGTAGACATGGGCGGTTCAGGTTGCAGCATTGACTCCCCACACTCTTCTAACCAAACAATCGGCCCTGGCTGGATCATCTTACCGTAAGTTGGATCGTCAACTTCAATCATGAGGCCTGCGGTTTCTGCATGATCGTCACGAATCCATTCTTGTAACCAACGCTGCGGCGCTCCAGGTATGCCTCGTTTCCCAAAAATCTTTTGCCACTCTTTTGAAGTACGTAGTAAAAAAGCGCCTTTCATTTTTTCAGCAATGTGATCTGCCCAATGTTTTGGCATTGGATAAACCCCAAGCGATGTATCAGATGTCCATTGACTAGAAGGTAAATAAGTGTCTTCTTCTTCAGTCAATCCTTCCGCAAGTAACTCGTCGTATAATCCCAATACTTGTAAACAACGCTTAGCGTGATATTTGTGGCTAGGACATACTACGTAAAACATACGCCCGTCTTTACACATATAGCTACGATAAAAAGGATCTAGCAGTTCCTGCAACTCTTCGTATCCCATGTTCATCGGAATACCTTCAACGCGACGACGTTGAATTTCAACTTCACGCTGAGTCAAATAACGTTCAGGAAGGTTTTCAATCTCTATTGAGTTGTAGCAGAGACCTTCCATGACAGCAGCAGCAAGAGGAACTTCAATAGCATCGCCAAGACCAGTATTTTCACGTGCTTGTAGTGCAAAAACGACTGAGGAACCTGCCAGCATTGCACCGTAAGCCGAGGGAAGTGGCAGAGGAGAAAACGATGGGTTGATTCCCATTAGGACACGGTTTAAACCCATGTCAGTAAACACACCTGAGCTCGCTGATACGATGCTTTCATAGGCACGTAGTTCACGGCGCTGTTCATCATTCGATGCAAACCCAGGGATGGACAATGTGATCAATTGCGGACGTTCTTCACGCAGCGCGACCAAATCGAGCCCCATCTCTGCCATTTTTCCAGGACGGAAACCTTCAATAACGATGTCACTTTCCAAAATCAATTGTTTAGCCTGTGATAGTCCTTCATTCGTCTTAAGATCGAGTCTTAACATCAATTTATTACGATTTAATACGGCATTAGCGGGACTTTGCCATTTTGGACCTGACGGGGGATCGATATGAATCACGGTTGCGCCTAAGTCACCAAGCATCATACCTACAGCAGGACCTGCGATATATTGGCCAAAATCGATTACCTTGACACCGACGAGTGGCAATTCATGAGTTGCTTGCATAGTCATCCATCCTTAGAATTTTGTTATGCTATTACTATGAAAAATTGGAATTATCAGAAATAAAGATTTAGTGAAGAGCGATACCATAGAGACCAGTAGCTACCAGACTATATATTCAGAGTGCTTGCTATTTACTCACCAGCGAGGTGAGTAGATAGCAAGCATTAATTTTTAATACAAACTACGGTGTTTAAGAGCACTCGTAGAACAATGCTGTTATCAAGGAATGTGATTAAGTTGGCATTGAAAATTGCTTTTCGTCTCTCACTGCCGCACTTGGCCAGCGCTGCGTGATGGTTTTACGACGAGTGAAGAAACGTACACCGTCTGGCCCGTACATAGCCAAGTCACCAAACAATGAGCGCTTCCAGCCACCAAAGCTTTGAGACGCTACCGGTACCGGTAGTGGGATATTTACACCAACCATGCCAACTTCGATATTGTCGATAAAGTGACGAGCCGCTTCACCATCTCTTGTATAAATACACGTACCGTTACCGTATTCATGGTCATTGATGAGCTGTACTGCCTCGCTCATGGTTTGTACACGCATGACTTGCAGTACTGGACCAAAAATCTCGGCTTTGTAGCTGTCCATATCTTTGGTAACGTTGTCAATCAGTGTTGGGCCAACAAAGAATCCGTTTTCATAACCTTCTGGTTGAACGTCAGAGCCGTCTGCGACCAATGTTGCGCCTTGATCGGCAGCACTTTTGATATGCTCTACGACTTTAGACTTATGTGCCTTGGTAATAACAGGGCCAAAGTCATTACTCTTCTCTGAATGCACACCAAATTTGAGCGCTTCAATGGCAGGTTTTAGTGCGGCAATCATCTTATCGGCAATTTCATCACCGACCGCTACGGCAACGGATAATGCCATACAGCGCTCGCCTGATGAACCAAAGGCTGCGCCTAACAGTGAGGTCACTACATTGTCTAAGTCCGCATCTGGCATCACAATCGCATGGTTTTTGGCACCGCCCAGTGCTTGACAACGCTTACCTTGTGCCGCTGCGGTCGTATAGATGTATTCAGCGATAGGTGTGGAACCAACAAAGCTGACCGCTTTTACATCTGGATGGTGTAAGATGGCATCAACAGCTTCTTTGCCACCATTGACGACGTTAATAACACCTTCTGGAAGCCCCGCTTCTTGCAATAACTGTGCAATGAATAGCGTAGAGCTTGGATCACGCTCAGATGGTTTTAGGATAAAAGTGTTACCACAAACGATGGCCATCGGGAACATCCACAGTGGCACCATTGCAGGAAAGTTGAAGGGCGTGATACCAGCGACCACACCTAGCGGATGAAACTCACTCCAAGAGTCGATTTTTGAACTGACATTACGACTGTGCTCGCCTTTTAGTAGCTCAGGTGCAGCGCACGCATATTCTACATTTTCAATACCGCGTTGTAGCTCACCTGCCGCATCGTGAACAATTTTTCCGTGCTCTTCACCGATCAAGCGGCAAATCTCATCGGCATTCTGCTCGAGCAATTCTTTAAATTTGAACATCACACGCGCGCGTTTTATGGGTGGCGTGTTGCTCCACGCTGGAAAAGCAGCTTTAGCAGCAGCTACCGCTTCACCGATGGTTTTTTCACCGCCCAAAGCAACTTTCTTGCTCACTTCGCCCGTTGAGGGGTTGTAAACATCTTGAGTCTGGTTGTCATTATTTACTAAGCTACCGTTAATAAAGTGTCCGATAGTTCGCATAGTTTATTTCCTTTAAACAAGTGTGTCATTGATGGGTTTGGATTAAATAAAGACGACTTTAGTGTTATGAATGATCTGTACTACTGTCATCCCACAACATGGTGTAGAGCTGAGTCATTTCTTCAAGGCTGGGTATGCGAGGGTTATTGTTCGGTGACCCTGAGGCGAAGGCTTGCTCGCACATGGTATTGACGAGCTTGTCAAAATCCGCTCTTTGCACACCAAATTCTGTGAGTGTAGGCACGTGCAACTCTTTGTTTAAGTTTTTGAGAAAATCGATCAAACGGACATTTGCCTCATCATCTGTATCAGCAGAGTTAGCGACGCCTAATGCGCGTGCGCAGTCAGCATAACGGTCGGGTGCACTTGAGATGCCAAACTCAGTAATTGTCGGTAGTAGCATGGCATTTGATAAGCCATGTGGTACGTGGAAAAAAGCACCGATTGGACGACTCATACCATGCACTAGCGCCACTGAAGAGTTACAGAATGCAATACCTGCCAAGGTAGAACCTAGCATCATTGCTTCACGGGCTGCCTCGTCTTTTCCATCGTGGTAAGCGGTTTTGATATTAGGTCCAATTAAGCGTAGAGCCGCGAGTGCTTGTTGGTCGCTATAAGTGTTACGTTTTGGGCTGATATATGCTTCGATAGCATGGGTCATCGCATCGATACCTGTATCCGCGGTAGTACGCGGCGGTACGCTGAGCGTGAGGCTATAATCGATAACGGCCGCGATAGGCATGAATCCCATACCGACACACAATAACTTTTCGTTGTTATCATCATCAGTGATGATTGTGAAACGTGTGACTTCTGATCCTGTTCCAGCAGTAGTTGGTATGGCGATGATAGGCAAGCCAGTTTCATCTACTTGACGAGGAAACTTATAATCACGCATGACCCCGTCAAACTTACCCAAGATAGAAATAGCTTTCGCACTATCGATAGGGCTGCCGCCACCTAAGGCAATCAAACCATCATAATCTTGTGATTTGACTTGAGAGACGCCTGCTTTGATAGAGCCTTCAGTAGGTTCGGGTACCGTATCTGAAAACACATCAGCATTGATTTGAGCTTCTTTCAAAATAGCCTGAACATTATCAACATAGCCCAGTTTGACCATCATTTCGTCAGTGATAATCAGTGGTTTTTTTACCCCTAAGCTAGCTAATATTGCAGGTAGCTTTTTACAGGCATCGCGTCCAATTTCCATCGTCCTTGGGAGCAAGATACTGTGTGACATAGTTATTCATCCTTGAATTAATGACGTCAGATATGAGCCTGGTAAGTGGCTCAATCGTCGTACGGACTATTCACAAAAGTGGATAGTATTTAAATATAAATTTCACATAATGATAAAATTCTTATCGTTATGTGAAAAGTAACAGAATATTTTTATAATAGCAAGACGCAAAAGCATAAATTTTATCGTTATAATAAATAAATTTATTTGCTGAGAATCAGCTAGAGGTTTAAACTAAATAATGAGTAATACTAAAAAGAAGGGTTCAAGTGTTGAGCGTGTTTTACAAATAGTGGAAGTGCTTGCCCACTCGCAAAGACCAATGAGTGTGAGTGACCTCGCTGAAACTCTAGAAGTTCCGGTGCCGAGTATGTATCGGTTATTAGATCAATTGCAGGATCTTGGATTCGTTCAGTTAGACTTACCAGGGAAGGTAACTTGCGGAAAACGCACGTATAAGCTTGCTATGAACTTATTACAAAATAGTGATTTTAAAAATGAAAGATTGGCCATACTGAATGAGCTGTCAGCAAAAATAGGAGAGACGGTAGGTATTTCGATTTTACAAGACTTAGACGTGGTTTATATCGATCGCGTTATGTCAGATTGGCCGTTGCAAATATTTCTACCGTCGGGCACTCATGTTCCTGTTTGGGCCAGTGCTAGTGGTAAATTATTGTTATCGCAACTATCGAACGAAAAGTGTGGGCGCATCGTTGAGAAAATGTCGTTACACGCATTAACGACTAAAACTCAGACCGATAAAAAGCAATTAATGCAAACGATCACGGCAACGCGTGAAACAGGAGTAGGTGTAGATAATGAAGAGTTTATTCCGGGTATGGTAGCGTGTGCAGTCATGATTCCCAATGGGGATCAACAATCATTTGCTACAGTGTTTACACACGGTCCGACAGTGAGAAAAAGTCTAGAGGAGTTGCTTAGTTATGTACCCCTTATGCAAGAGGCGGCGAATGAGCTGTCTGTTATTTTTAATCAGAACTATGAGTAGAGAAGTGGCAAGACAGGATAGTAGGCTAGGGTTTGTTTGTTATGCAAATGTATAGCAGTAGATGGTTCTTATAATCAAGCTTCTATAGTTTGGATACGGTGTCAGGCTTTCTTAGTCTAAGAGTTGTAGTACTCTCACTGGCCTTCCTTGTATCCAAACTATATTGAACCGATTACAGTAGATAGTTATAACTATTGGTTCGCCGTACAACAGACCCTAACAATAACATCACCTAACCTAAGAACATCACTTAATAAAGATACATAATAAAAAAAGGTTGCTAACGCTATATAAAACATAGTGCTAGCAACCTTTTTTTATGGCTATTAGGGGGTGTTTTGAGAAGTAGGATAGTTCATCACTCAGTCTAATACTTCTTGAGGCGAACCCCTCCTAAAAAGTATGCCGCTATTTTGTGGCATTACTTTAACTCATGCTTGATAGACTTTATATCATTTTTCAACTAACTAAGATTTGAAGTAATCTTAACAGCAATTAGAACCATAACAAGGAAGTTTGTATGGCAAAATTACGACCAGTGACTTTTTGGCCTGCATTTATTTGCTTGGTATTAACAGTCGCTTATACAATCATTGATAAACAAAATTTTATCACAGGCACATCAAGTCTAAATAGCATGATCATGGCTAACCTTTCTTGGTTATTCAACCTTAGTGCTTTGTTCATGGTGTTTATCGCAGCGTATGCTTTTTTTGCCCCAATAGGGCGAGTGCGTATTGGTGGTGAAAACGCGTCTCAAATGCTGACACCATTTCGTTGGTTTGCAGTGTCGCTAACGACGGTTATCGCAATGGGCATTCTATTTTGGTCTGTTGCTGAACCAGTACTGCATTATCATGAGCCTCCCGCATATTTAGGAATTATCCCTGAAAGCCCTGAAGCGATGCGCTTTTCGATGTCTACTATTTTTGTACATTGGACGATTACACCTTACTCGATTTATACGGTTGCCGGTTTAGCATTTGCTCTAGCATTTCATAACCTGAAATTGCCATTTTCGATTGGCTCAATGTTACGTCCAATTTTGGGGCGCTGGGTTGATGGTATTGGTGGTCAAGTGGTTGACGGTTTAGCGTTGTTTGCCGTTGTACTGGGTATGTCTGCAACGTTGACTTCTGGGCTGTTGGTGATAAGTGACGGCATGGAATCTGTATTGGGCATTGGGAAAAGTACGACTGGGTATGCAATTATCGCTATCGTTATTATAGGGGCAGCCCTTATATCTGCTGCATCTGGACTGCACCGCGGTATCCAAACGCTTGCTCGAATCAATACTTGGCTCTACTTTGCAGGGGCTCTATTCATATTTGTGGTGGGCCCAACTGCCTTTATCTTATCATTGGGTGTTGAGTCACTAGGGGTTTATCTTTCTGACTTTTTTGCACGCAACCTAGTCACAGGTGCTTCTGGTAATGACCCGTGGCCAGGTTGGTGGACAGTTGCTTTCTTTGCCAGTTGGTTTGCTTGGGCGCCACTAAGCTGTTTGTTTCTTGGAAAAATTGCCCGCGGCTATACCGTCCGTCAGTTCATCATGGTCAATCTATTACTGCCATCGGCTTTCGGATTTGTGTGGTTCAGTGTATTCAGTGGTTCTTCATTGTTCTTTGATACCACCATGGGCGGCATTATGTACCAAGCCTATCAAGATAATGGTTTTGCTTCGGTGATTTATGTGCTGTTCAATCAGTTACCTGGTAGTACTTTACTCAGTGTGCTATTCATATTTGCTTGCTTTATTACCTTTGTGACGGCTGCCGATTCGACGACCGATGCGATTGGCGGTCTATGTATCCAAGGGGTTGATTCAGATAATTTGACGTCTCCTTTATGGGTGAAAACGATTTGGGGCTGTGCCGTAGCCTTTGTCGCCTGGATCAGTGCAAGCTTTATTGGGGTTGATGCCATCAAGATGTTGTTCAATTTGTCTGGTGTACCCGGCATGCTGATTGTATTAGGTGCAGGATTTTCATTTTTAAAGTTAGCCCGTAGGGTTGAGATTAATGGGGATATTGTTGAGTTAAAACCAACGTCATCAACTGAGGTAAGGAAAACTAGTGAGCCTTCATGCTCAATAACATAAGCAGAGTGTCAGTAAAAACACGTTCAAAAATGCGGTAACCATACTATCTAGTAGAACTATATCTACGACTACCTTTAAGGATTAAACATGCAATACGTCAAACTCGGACAGTCTGGACTAAAAGTATCTCGCCTTTGTCTTGGCACAATGAACATGGGTTCAAAAGAATGGAAACCTTGGATCTTTAATGAAAAAGAAAGTGAGCCGATCATTGCACATGCGCTCGATATGGGAGTTAACTTCATCGATTTAGCCGACTTTTACTCTCTTGGCGCTGGTGAAGAAGTCGTATGTAACGTATTGCGCCGTATCGCTCGTAGAGATGACTTGGTTATCACTACCAAAGTGGGATATGCCATGAGCAATGACATCAATGCACAAGGGCATTCACGAAAAAATATTTTCAATGCCATTGATAACTCATTAAAGCGTATGGGCATGGATTATGTAGATGTTTATATGCTGCACTACTTTGATACTGAAACCCCAGTGGAGGAAACCATGGCAGCGCTGAACGACATCGTATTGGCAGGTAAGGCACGATATATCGGTGTTTCAACTATGTACACTTGGCAGCTGGCCAAAATACTACAAGTTTGCGATAAAAATGGTTGGGCACGTCCAATCAATATGCAGTTGCAATTGAACTGTGCGTATAGAGAAGAAGAGCGAGAAATGATTCCTTTCTGTATGGATCAGGGCATTGGTGTGTCGGTTTTCAGTCCTTTAGCGCGTGGTATTTTAACCAGTGATTTGCAATCAACTCGAAATCAGACCGACTTCTTTACTGCAGAGATGTACAACGATCAGGCCTCCAAAGATATCGCACATTCAGTGGCCAAAATTGCCAATGCGCGTGGCTGCTTACCTGCACAAGTAGCACAGGCTTGGGTATTAAATAAACCTGAAGTGTCTTCTATGTTGGTTGGTGCCGACACAGTGGCGCAGTTTAATAGCGCAGTAGCAGCCGTTGAGATGAAGCTTACTGTTGAAGAGATATACGAGCTCGAGCGTAACTATACACCTTGCGACCTGATAAACGACTATACGTCAGGCAAGCGCATTCCACGTGTTGCTCGCCCAGAAAAATTAACTTTTATGGATAAAGCAAGTTAAATACTTTGGACCTCAAAAGTATGGAAAGAGCAGACGACCAATCAGTCTTTAGTAGATATCTCGTTTGACTCTCCAAATTGACAATTGCAATCAATCAAGGATATCTAAAAATGTCGGAGTATCAGTATCGCGTCGAAGAAGACTCGATTGGTTGTCTTGAGGTCCCAATCAACGCTTTATATGGCGTACAGACACAGAGGGCCATACGGTTATATCCCTTAAATGGTGAAAAACCTTTGGCAGCTTATCCTGAGTTGTTACAGGGGTTGCTAAAGGTCAAAAAACTGGCGGCTTTAATCAATATAGAAACAAAAGAAATCGACGCTGAGATGGGTCAAGCTATTGTGACTACTGTTGACTATCTACTTGAAAAAATGCCCATGGAGCAATTTCAGGTGCATTCTTTTCATGGCGGCGGCGGCGTTTCTAGCAATATGAATCTAAATGAGGTTATTGCTAACGTCGCAAACCGCGATACTTTCAATCAGCCGCTTGGCAGTTATTACCCCATACATCCCAATGATCATGTCAATCTCAACAACTCGACAAGTGATGTTTTGAACACGGCTTGTCATTTAGCAGTGATTCATAAGAGAAAAGAATTAACGGGGACATTGCAAGGGTTGATTGACACTTTTGAGGTGCAAGCTGATAAGTGGAAAGAGGTGTTAAAGCTTTCTCGTACATGCTTGCAAGACGCGGTCGATATCAGTTTCGCCGATATGTTTGGAGGCTATCGCGCTCAGCTTAAGCGTCAAAAGCAACGATTAGACAATAGTATCGATGAGCTTTACAAGATTAATTTGGGTGGCAATATTATTGGCCGCAAAGGAGATTGCTCTAATGCGTTTTTTGACAAAATAATCGGCAATATAAATAAGATGGAAACATCAGATCGTTTTATGCACACCGATAATTTTTTTGATGCATCTCAAAGTTATGATGATTTAGCGAAAGTGGCTGCCGATTTAGATCAACTTGCAAGAGCACTGTTACGCATTGCGAAAGATTTTCGGCTGATGGCATCAGGGCCAGAGACAGGTTTTGGTGAGATTACCCTACCTGCTGTGCAACCCGGTTCTTCAGCCATGCCAGGAAAAATAAATCCAACTATCCCTGAATACTTGGTGCAGTGTGCTATGCAAGCTTGTGGGCATTGTTATGCGGTTCAGATGACGCAAGACCACGGCGAGTTAGACTATAGTCCTTGGCAGTCTATTATCATTAGTAACTTGCTCGATGCAATGTCAGTACTGACCAGTGGCATGCAGGCGTTTGATCAGCATTGTCTGTCTGGTATGGCGCCAGATATAAAGCGTAATAACGCTAACGTCAACACGCTTATCCCCACACTGATGCGTCTTAAAAAAACCCATGGTTATTCATTTACCGCACGTGTCTACAAAGAAACTGGCGGAGAGCTAGAAAAGATTAGAGCGTATTTAGAAAAATAAAATACGATCAGAAGGATGAGTTTTTTGCACAACACTATGCGCTAATGTCAATTGCGACTCAACCAGTGTTCCTTCAGACTCATTAGTAATCGTGAAGATAGCAGCGAAAATGCTCTCTATCATGAAAAACCACGTTATAACGGAAAGTCACTTAAATAAAACATGGAGCATCACATGAATTCTAACGAAAATATTCCTTTATCTTGGGCTTATAACTGGCTCACCAGTCCTAAACGTCAGTACATTAATGGTGAATGGGTCGATGGTGCAAGCGATGTAAAGTGGGTCGTCACCAACCCTGCAAATCGTGAAGCACTATGCAGTTTTGAGATAGCTGATGCAGATCAGGTTGAATACACAGCGACTATGGCTAACCAGTGTCATGAGTCGGGCGTATGGGCAAAAATTAGCCGCCCACAGCGCGCCAATATGCTGCGTCAGATCGCCCAGTTGATTCGCGATAACACAGAAAAGTTATCAGTACTGGAGTCTTTACCTAATGGTAAGCTGTTTTCTGAGTCTATGGTAGATGATATTCCGACTTGTGCTGATATTTTTGAATACTACGCTGGCTGGACGGATAAATTTTATGGCGAAACTTCACCTGTTGAAGATGGTTTTTTAAACTATACAATAAAAGAGCCAATAGGGGTTTGCGCACTGATAGCACCTTGGAACTTTCCTTTATATCAGACCAGCTTAAAGTTAGCCGCCGCTTTATCTATGGGTAATCCTGTCATCATCAAGCCATCAGAATATACTCCATTAACGAGCATTTTTTTGGTAGAGCTGATCGATGAGCATCTAGATTTTCCTAAAGGTGTGATCAACATGCTATTAACCAATGGCGAAATGGCAAATCAGCTTACCTTGAGCGACAACGTACACAAAGTTTCTTTCACAGGTAGTACTGACGTTGGCCGTAAAATCGTACAGAACTCAGGACTGTCTAATCTTAAGTCTGCCACTTTAGAGTTGGGTGGTAAGTCACCTTGTATCTTCTTTGAAGATACACCAGACCTAGATGATGCGATTGACCGTGCCTTTACTGTCATGTTCTCCCATAAAGGTGAGAAGTGTTCAGAGCCGACTCGCTTTTTAATTCATGACAGTCTTTATGACCAAGTGGTTGATAAGTTAATCGTAAAGGCTAATGCTGTGAGGTGTGGCAATCAGTTTGATGAAACAGTCACTCAAGGGCCACAATGTAACGAAGCACAGTTCAATAAAATCTTAGAATACATAGAAATTGGTAAAAAAGAAGCCAAGCTCGTCGCTGGTGGTTATGCAGATACCGAGGGCGACAATGCCAATGGGTATTTCATTCGACCTACTATTTTCTCTGAAGTTAGCCAAGACTCACGCATTGCACAAGAAGAAATCTTTGGTCCTGTATTGTGCTGTACTCGATTCCATACGACCGAAGAAGCAGTAGAGATGGCCAATGCCACTGCCTATGGGTTAGCTGCAGGTCTGTATACCAGTGACGTGTCTCGCGCTCATCGTGTTGCAGAGCAGATTGATGCAGGTATGTTATTTATCAACCGTTACGGCTGTTATGGACTTGCTGCACCGTTTGGTGGTTTCCGTCAGAGTGGTTGGGGTAAAGAGATGGCCATTCATTCGTTGTCTTCTTATACCAAAACCAAAGGTGTGTGGGTGTACTTTGGTGACGGTTAGTCGCTAAGCGTTAATGATTATAATTTTCGCAGCCGTGCTGTGGGACTCACTCCTATAAAATAGTTTTGTTTTAAGGCCTGATATATTCAGGCCTTTTTGTGTTTAACAGTTTGTGAATGTTCAACAAGCCCTAATGAGGGCTGATACAGATATTATCGTGAATAAAATAGCAAGGGACTAAAATGTTTGGGAATAGCCGTTTTTGAGAAAGTAGCGTAGTATTATTATTTCATAGTGGAATATAATAAGCCAAAAACTAGGAACTGTTCATGCTGCTACATCACCAAACTCTCAATACAGCTTTGCTTAAGGTCACATTATGCGTTCATTGCCAGCACTGACATCGTTACGTGTGTTTGAAACAGCAGGAAAGTGTCTGAGCTTTACTAAGGCCGCCAGTCAGCTGAATGTCACTCAAAGTGCCGTAAGCAGACAAATTAAACACTTAGAGGACTATCTGGGCGTTCCTCTGTTCGTGCGTTGTCACCATCGATTGGAGCTAACAGCAGCCGGTCAACAGCTATTAAGCAAGCTTGAGCAGTCTTTTAATCTGATGGAAACGGCCGTTCAAGAGTTAAGAGACCCCAATCAACGTCAAAAACTCACATTATTATTCCCGCCAACATTTGCGACTCGCTGGCTTGCGCCAAGACTTGCTGATTTTCATATTCATTCTCCTGAATTACAGTTATCTATCCATAATAATGACAGTGAACATAATATTTTTGACTGCCACATACGTTTTGGACGTACTGCTCGGCCCAATCACTACAGTGAATTGATTATGCTAGAGCAACACGTGGCCGTATGCGCGCCTAATTTACTAGAGCAAGCTCAGCAGCTAAACGGCAATTTATTACATATAATTCACGAAGGGCAGCGGTTACCAGTATGGGAGAACTGGTTACAAGCAGCAGGTTTGACAGGAGAGGTCGATGTGAATGGAGGAATGGAATTTAGCACATTAGATCAGGTCAGTAATGCTGCTATTAATGGTGCAGGCTTTGCTATTGTAGATAAAAGAATGATCAGTCATGAGCTCAAAATGGGCACGTTGGTACCTTTTAGTCAGGTTGAAGTGAGTGGCCCTTATGGTTACTGGCTTGATATTAAGGCTGAACGTCAAGGGCTTGCTAAAGTTGTCCGCTTTACAGAGTGGCTCAGGCAAGTCAGTCCTGATTAATTATGTTCATTTTAATAATGGATATTATAAGTCAGACAATCCTAGCTGATAGTTGTCTCGCTGCCTGAACCATGTTTTTTGAGTAGTTACGCGCATCTTGTGGATTCAATGTTTTACCGACAATTCCGGCACTAATTGCCGCGACGGCCTCATTACGTAGATTGAGAATAGGCGTGGCGATACTGCTGACTTGACTGCCAACCTCATCATGAGTGACGGCATACCCTAATCTTCTAGTTCGTTCTAAATCTTCCTGTATTTGTTCCATACTGTCTTGAAGAGAGGGATTCAACTTCAGCTCTGCTTGGAAATAACTTGCCTGAAATTCAAGTGATCGCATTGCCAGAATCGTTTTACCTGATGCTGAGAGGTGTAATGGCATCGTCTGACCCACGTAAATATTGAAAGAACCACTAAGTGACGACTCAACTTTGGAAACAACGACTATTTTATTACCAATAGGAACACAGAGACAAATTGATTTATGGATTTCATTCTTTAAAATTTCAGCAATAGGATAAAAGAATGGAATAATATTCTGTTTGTTATAGATAGTTGATGCAATTTGGAATATTTTTGAACCAATGCAGTAGGATTTATTACGGCTTGGGTCTGGTGCTACCATCTGATGCTCAAGCATTGTATTAAGTATGCGATGACCACTTGCAATGGCAATGCCGGTTTCTTTACAAATTTCGGAAAGTGTTAAAGGATAAGCTGCAGATGCTAACAAATCCAAAATCATCATCGTACTATCTACTGCTGGTGCTTTAGATTTTTCTTTATACTGCATGTCTTTATCGACCTTTTTTCATATATAAAATTTTTTTATGTGCTTTGCCGTCATAAACAGCTTAATAAAATTGCTTTTTGTTAAATATTCTTTGCTCAGTTTTTTCTAAGCCTGATTCTTCTAGGGCATAATAAGCGTATATTTATATTGAATGCAAGCTGCTCTTGAGTGTTCTTTCTCACAATTGGAATTTGTCATTAACGCGTGTTCATCTTATATAAGTATAGATACAACTAACTTTGTATTTAGCTAAACAACAATATGCATTGAAAAAACCCTAGTAAAACTATCTGATTGAAGGTAGAGACATCCTAGCCTATATGATGCTAAGCCCTTATAGATGTTAAATCGAGATATCTATCTTTTATTCTAAATCGTTGGTCATTTTCTAACACCTATACCTTTATCACTATCAGCCAATATTCGTATGCTTAGATCTATTAAGTAGGTCGTTTTGCACTCGAATAAATGAGCCACTTTACATTATTTAACACCTCCATCAAGGCCTGACTACACCACATCAGTGTGTAACAGATTATGACTGCCTTCTATAAATTCAGTACTTATCTTTTGAAATATCCTCTTTGTTTAAATGAGGTTATTGCTTGCGTATAACCCTATATATTACATAGAATTCTATATATGGAAATATTATTTTAAATATGAAAAAATTATTGACAATTAATTAGAGTGAATCTAGGATGGTTCTAACAACAACTAGGACGTTTTTGACGACAAAAGGATCATAGTCATGAGAATAGAACAAAACTTTATCAACAATGAATTTGTAAGCTCAGCAAACCTTTCTACTATTTCTGTTTATAACCCTACCAACGAAGAACTCATTGCACACGTTCCTTCAACGACCTCAGAAGAGGCAATCAATGCTGTATCGATTGCAGCGGAGGCTCAAAAAGCTTGGCGAATACTGACAAGCGTTGAACGAGCAGCACATTTACACAAATTAGCTGATAGCTTGCTAAAGCATAAGCATCTCATTGGAAGCGCTTTGGCTGAGGAATCAGGTAAAAGCCTCGAAGATGCGACCAATGAAGCAGTGTATGCATCTGATATCACCCGTTACCATGCAGAATGGGCACGTCGTATTGAAGGCGAAATCATTCCTAGTGATACACCGTCGGAAAACCTGTTATTACAGAGAGAGCCAATAGGGGTCGTTAGCTGTCTTATTCCTTTTAATTATCCTGTCTACACTCTGCTGCGTAAGATTGCTCCAGCATTGATAACGGGTAATACGGTTGTCGTGCGTCCAAGTAACAACACACCTTGTTCAGCATTTGCTATTGCTAAAGCCGTGCAAGACGCAGGTCTGCCGAAAGGGGTTGTCAATATCTTGACCATGGATCACGCTACTGCAGAAATTTTATGCACACACCCTAAAGTTGGCATGATTACACTAACAGGTAGTGTGGGTGCAGGACGTAAAGTACTTGAATACTCACAAGTGAACATTGCTAAGTCTTCTTTGGAGCTTGGAGGGAAGACGCCTGCTATCATTGAACCAGATGCCGATCTTGAAAAAGCAGCAATGGAAATTGTTGCCTCCAAAACAACCAATTGTGGTCAGTTGTGTACAGCGGTTGAGCGCGTTTATGTTCATGAAGATATTTATGAGAAATTTGTTGCGTTACTTCGCAAACACATGAGTGAACAACAATTTGGTGATCGTTCTATAAATCCTAGTTTCATGGGGCCATTGGTTAATGACAATGCTCGCTTAAACATTCATCAAATGGTAGAGCGCGCTATTGATGATGGTGCAACGTTGGAAGTGGGTGGTTATATTCCTGAAGGTATAGGCCATTTTTACCCACCCACACTCTTAACCAATTGCCGCCAAGATATGGAAATTGTCCAAGAAGAAATCTTTGGGCCTGTTTTACCTGTATTGAAATACAGCAATTCTGATGAAGCGCTTGCTCTTGCAAATGACCACCAATACGGTCTTGCCTCTATTGTTTATACTGAAAAATATCGTACAGCAATGAAGATTGCTAACAATATTGAAGCTGGTGAAGTATATATCAACCGCACACCTGCTGATCCTTATCAAGGATTTCATGCAGGCTGGAAGCGTTCTGGGTTAGGAGGTGACGATGGTAAGCACGGGATGCTTGAGTACACCCAAACACGCCTCGTAGTTTTAAACTACTGATTTATTATCAGCCACAATTCAGCCATAAATGTCTGGCGAGGTAATAAAAACCATGAATACACTCACTCCACAATCTAAACCCGTATCTGTGTCTATAAACCAGAGCGATAATCTTAAGCGTTACTTCCAATTTGCTCTATTGCTGTTGGCAGCTGGTGCAATTTACCCTTTACTTTACCTACGCCAAAACTTTGAAACTTCAATTTTAGAAGCTTTTCAAATTACTACAACTGACTTAGGTAATTACTATTCGATGCTAGGAATCGTCTATTTCCTTGCTTATGTCCCTAGTGGTTGGCTAGCAGATAAAATATCTCCTCGTATTTTAATAGCTTTTTCAATGGCTTTAACAGGTGGGCTGGGATTATGGTTCGCCTCCATACCTTCTAAAGAAGTATTACCCTATATCTTTATAGCTTGGGGTATTGGGGCAGGTCTAACTTTTTGGGCCTCCATGCTAAAGGGCGTAAAAATGCTGGCTCGCCCAGATGAACAGGGCCGTTTTTTTGGTATTCTCGATGGAGGCCGTGGCCTTGTTGAAGCGGTTCTTGCGACTATTGCCATTAGCATATTTGCCTATGTTGTTGAGTCTCAAGGGCAAAGTAATACAGTTGCCTTAAAACAAATTATCTACATGTACTCTTTCGTATGTATTGGGCTTGCAATACTGACATTCTTGTTTGTGCGTACTGACAAGTTAGTCGATGATCCTAAAGACAAAAAAAGTGGTAGTGGTAATCTATTTATAGACTTAAAAACGTTACTCTCTATTCCTGAATTATGGATGGTCGCTGTTGTCATTTTTTGTGGCTATCAACTCTTTTGGGCAACATATTCTTTTTCTGCATTTATGCAAGAGGGCTATGAAATAACGGCAGTTACGGCAGGCTTTATCACAGTTGCTAAGCTTTGGATGCGCCCTATTGGTGGCATTGGTGCAGGGTTTCTTGGTGATAAATATGGCAAAGAAAATATTCTAGCGATAGCATTGATGGGTGCTTCTCTTGGTTTGATCAGTATGATTGCATTCCCTAACTTGAGCTCAATTTACTTGTTGCTGGCTGTCGTATTATTTATAGGGGTACTGACCTATGCCATTCGAGGCTTGTATTGGGCAATACTTGATGACTGCAATATCCCATTACATGTGACAGGACTTGCAATCGGTATTATCTCACTGATTGCTTATACGCCAGATATATTCTTACCGCAAATCTACAGTTTTATCGCTGATCGCTATGAAGGAATGTCTGTCTATAATCTCTATTTTGGCTACATCGCAAGCATGGGATTGATTGGTACGGTTGCCATATTGAAATTGAAAAAAATGACTGCTAAGAAAAAATCTTTGTAACTAAATCTAAGCCATATCTATTCAAAAAATAATTGCTACTCAAAAGGACTTGTCATGAAAGTTGTATCTTGTGAAACACACATAGTCGCTACGCCAGCACCACATGTCGGTGGTATGTACTGGATTTTCGTAACCTTAAAAACGGCCTGTGGAATAGAGGGTGTGGGGGAGGTTTATGCAGCAACGTTTCACCCCTCAGTAATGAAGCATGCTATTGAAGATGTTTTCGATCGTTATCTAAAAGGCTATGATCCCCATCATATAGAACGGTTTTTTCGTGAGGCATACTCTAGTGGCTTTACCCAAAGACCTGATCTGACAATGATGGGTATCATCAGTGGTCTTGAAATGGCCTGTTGGGACATTATCGGTAAAGCTGCAAACAAACCAGTGTATGAACTCATCGGTGGCAAAGTAAACGATAAGTTACGTTCATATACGTATTTATATCCTAAGAATAAAGAGGGTGATTACGATTATGATAGCGTAGAACTGGCAGTTGAATGCGCTATCAAGGATATGGAAAGGGGGTTCACTGCTCTCAAGTTTGATCCTACAGGGCCTTATACCGCTTACTCTGGACATCAGATATCACTAGAAGCGTTAGATAAATCAGCGACATTCTGCCAGCGTATTAGAGAAGCTGTGGGTAATAAATGCGATCTGTTATTTGGCACTCATGGACAGATGGTTCCTTCCTCTGCAATAAGACTTGCCAAAAAACTAGAGCCCTTTGATCCTCTATGGTTTGAGGAGCCTGTGCCTCCTGGACAATCTGAAGCAATGGCAAGCGTTGCTAGAAAAACCAGTATTCCCATCGCTACTGGCGAACGTTTGACAACGAAGTATGAATTTCACGATGTCCTGAAGTCTGGAGCTGCGTCTATTTTACAAATGAATCTCGGACGGGTCGGAGGGATTCTTGAAGGCAAAAAAATAGCCGCTATGGCAGAAGCTTATTATGCTCAAATAGCACCCCATTTGTATAATGGACCAGTAGGTGCTGCCGCTAGTATTCAATTAGCAACAGCAACGCCAAACTTTTTGATTCAAGAAAGTATTGGTACTTGGGATGGCTTCCACGCAGAAGTTTTACAGGAAAAAATCGAGTGGAAAGACGGCTATATTATTCCATCTGATAAGCCTGGTTTGGGTATAGAACTGAATATGGATGTGGTTAAAGCACATTCTCCATATACAGGAAAAAAACTTCATTTATCTATGGATTCAAAACCATACGACTATAAAGAGCAATCTTGCACCAGCTGGAACAGAAAAACGGAGATTTAAAAATGGAGTATGATTTTATAGTCGTCGGATCTGGCTCTGCAGGATGCATATTGGCAGACCGATTGAGTGAGTCTGGTCAGTATTCCGTGTTGATCCTCGAGGCAGGAGGCAAAGACAATAGCCCCTGGATAAAAATACCCCTTGGTTTCGGTAAGACCTACTATAACCCGCAATATAATTATATGTATTACAGTGAACCAGAAGAGGCCTTAGATAACAGAAAAATTTATGCGCCAAGAGGTAAAGTGCAAGGGGGCTCAGGTTCTATCAATGCTATGATCTATGTGCGTGGTCAGCCCGCCGATTTTGACGATTGGGCCACAGCAGGTAATGAAGGTTGGTCTTACAAAGATGTTTTGCCTTACTTTAAAAAACTGGAACAACATGCTGAAGGGGATACTGAGTACCACTCGTCTAAAGGTAAAATAGCTATTACCTCAATGAAAGAGGGTGCCCATACTATATGTAGCCATTATTTAAAAGGTGCAGAAGAGCTCGGCTATAAAATTAACAAAGATTTCAACGGTGAGCATTTTGAAGGCGCTGGAATCTATGATATCAATGCTCGTAATGGTCAGCGCGACTCTAGTAACGTCGCTTATCTTAAGCCAGCACTCAAGCGTACGAATCTCAAAATTCTACACAATACTGTCGCAGAAAAAATATTATTTGATGAACAAAAAAAAGCGTATGGCTTAGCGATTCGTCGAGACAATAATAGTGAAATTGTGAAAGTTAAACGTGAAATTATTATAGCCGCAGGTGCTATTGACACGCCAAAACTATTACAATTATCAGGTATTGCAGATAAAGCATTACTGACTCAGTATGATATTCCAGTGGTGCATGATGCTCCTGCTGTGGGTCAGAATCTACAGGATCATTTGTGTGTTAGTTACTACTACCGCGCTAATATGAAAACCTTGAATGATGAGCTTGGCTCTTTATTTAGTCAGGCAAATGCTGGTTTGAAATATCTGTTAAATCGGACTGGTCCACTTTCTATGAGTGTTAATCAGGCAGGAGGGTTTTTCAAAGGCGATGCTAATGAGACACTACCAAATATTCAATTATATTTTAACCCAATGTCGTATCGGATACCTAACGATCCAAAAGCGAGTCTAATACCAGAGCCTTATTCAGGTTTTCTGCTTGCTTTTAATCCTTGCCGTCCAACGAGCAAAGGGACTATCGAAATAGCTTCTTCTGATCCAGCAAAACCTGCATTGATTAAGCCAAATTATCTTTCAACTGAGAAAGATATCAGAGAAGTGATTCAAGGTAATAAACTTATTCGTAAAATAATGACTGCACCTGCTCTTAAAGCCATTACTGTAGAGGAAGTCAGCCCCGCAGAAGATGTGACTGATGAAGATAGTATGCTGCAATTTTTTAGAAAAAATGCTGGCTCGATTTACCACCCTTGCGGTACCTGTGTGATGGGTCCTGATCCTAAAACAGCAGTCGTTGATAGTCGCCTGCGTGTGTATGGAGTCGAGGGATTGCGCATCATTGATGCCTCTATTTTCCCTAATATAACATCGGGTAATATTAATGCTCCAGTGATGATGGTCGCAGAAAAAGGGGCTGACATGGTATTACAGGATAATGTCCATTAAGTAGGTACAAACCCCAATATCAATAATATCACTTAAGGAGACTAGACTTTATGTACAAGCTTTCCATACTAAGTAACAAATAGTGTTTAAGGGTTTTTTGCCTTTATTAAAATGTAGACGACCTACTATATGTAGAGGCACTATCAATATTTCAAACACCATAATATTGAGATAAAGATACCTAATAAGTGATAATTTAAGTTAATGTTGTATCGGTTCTAACTTTGCTTGATGTAGTATTAGAACGACGACTTGTAATGTATTTATTTCCTTAGAAAGTAGCTTCCCAAACCTACAAAATTACCCTTACTTAAATAGCGAGGATGATTTTGACCATTTAGACGGTATCTCATTTGGCGGTATTGGTCGATACCGTCAAAAGTAGCCAAGATATGATTTTATTATTCCTTACTAACCTTGCCTATTAACCTTTAAACATAAAAAACCCTTGTAGCACAAGTCTTACAAGGGTTTTTTGATTACTTATAATATTATTTGATGGTGCGCCCACCAAGACTCGAACTCGGATCGATCGCTTAGGAGGCAACTGCTCTATCCTGTTGAGCTATAGGCGCATTATGGAGTGACATTGTAGAAAAAAGCAGTCATAAAAGCAATCAACAAAAGATAAATAAAGACAATTTATCCTTACTCACCATTGCTAAGCGCGTCAGTGACATCTACAGCATGATCACCTGATGCATTTTTTGCCTGTGAGGTTGGTTTAAATAAGTCATTTACACTATTCTTATAACCACTGATATTTTGATAGTCATATTTTTTTAGTATATCTTGACCTGTGCTCGATAGTAAAAAATTACGAAAGTTAATAGCAGTTGTATCGTCTGTCAAGATGACACCTTCAAGCGCTTGTTCATCTTTTAGCGCATAGTTAAAGGGATTTAGAGTGTGTATCTTTTTATCTTTATTATGCGTACTATTATCACTATTTTTATCAGCTGCATCATTTGTACCAGAACCCTCAATACTTTGCTGACTTTGACCATTTCTATCTTGTGCCTGTTGCAATTCTGACTGTAGGAGTGATACCCGTTCTGTAGATAGGCTATCGTCATTGGTAATAATCATATCTGTATCAAAGACAAAGTCAGAGAGGTTGTCTTTGGTAGAACCACTACTTGGTACTGTAAGAAGGTCGTTAGAGGGTACATAGCTCGCTAACACTTGTACGTGCGGATAACGAGATTCAAAGCTCACAATGATATCGTCCAAAGGTATCTGTAACTTCTCCTCTGCTCGAATATATAGAACACTGTCAGCAATCTCTCTTGATTCATCACCTTTCGTACTAGGGTCTGCTTCACTTTCACTTGCCATGATTGGCAATGGGTCTGTGTTTTTTCGATTACTGGTCCACAACCAAATAAAGACTGCGATAAAGATTGTGAGCAGTAGCAAAATTAGCCCAGCCAGCAGTAGTTTGTAGTCTTTCATATATTACTGCTCTTTTATTATTAGTTGATTCATAGCAAAGTTTATATACAGGGTGGTATCTAGTTTTTAAAGCTTTTGTTCTAGTACTTCATCGGTTAATTCAGCCAACATGTCTGCAAAGATATCCGTGTCTGCAGAAGGGGTAGATACTTGTTCTTCATTAACTTCACTACTTTCATCAGTATGATTATTGGTTTGGCGATTTATTAGAGAATCAGGTTGGTCGTTTAATACCTTGGCAGCAGATGTAGTAGTTTGATGCGCTGCTAACGGCGATTCACCGGTTAACAATCTGTCTTTTAACCATCTAAACCCATGTGCCTCCCACCATGCTTCAAAACGTGGCAATGTGCTACCACGTACTGCTACAGGTAGATCTAGCGTTCTCAGTTTCTGCGCAAGGATAGGGTCGTTGATAGCTTGATGGATGCTCAAATAAAGTGAGCTACTATCATCCGTATAGGGCCGTCTGTTTTGCCATGATCTGTCATCGATTTTCATACGTGGCAGTTGCCACAACTCACCGCGATAATACACGACGTATAAGCGTTGTTTTGGATGGACAAAAATGGCATCAATGGGACGCAATGGCATAATATTAAGTAATCCCGTCAATAGAAAGTATTATTTAGATACAGGTTGTAAAGGCCAATTTAAAAAC
>Ga0209595_100123_pt1 | contig 26417 bp, 23 predicted proteins | sample Porto_4metaG_FD_187427 | JGI IMG/M metagenome (GOLD analysis project Ga0209595, IMG submission 187427) | Marine algal microbial communities from Porto, Portugal - Porto_4 metaG (SPAdes) (version 2) | ecosystem: Host-associated > Algae > Red algae > Unclassified | place: Portugal: Porto...
TTTCAGCTGATTCTGTAGAATCTTTCTTTTTAGTAAAACCAAATAAATAAGTAAGAACAAAACCTAATATTAAAGAGACAACCATCGCAATAATCGCGCCCCAAAATCCAGCTGTAATCCCTTCTTTCGGACTAATGAATGTTGGAAGCGCAAATATACCAAGTCCACCTGTCATATAAGCTTGCGTACCGAATACGCCAAGTATTCCGCCGCCAATTCCTCCCGCAATACAACTCATAATAAACGGCTTTTTAAGAGGAAGTGTAACACCATAAATCGCCGGCTCTGTAACACCGAAAATACCCGAAATAAAAGCTGGAATACTAAGTGTTTTTAATTTCCGATCTTTCGTTTTCATCCAAACTCCAAGAACAGCCCCAATTTGAGCAAATGAAGTAGCGAATATAAGCGCTAATATAGGATCAATACCGTGCACTGCTAAATTGTTATAGCCAATCGGGACAATTCCCCAATGAAGTCCGAAAATAACGAGCACTTGCCAGAAAGTACCAAGTACTATCCCTGCTACTAATGGACTTAAATGATAAACCCAAAGTGTAGCCTGTCCTAAAAATTGACCTGCCCACGTCGCAATCGGACCAATAACAAGAAATGTAACTGGTACAACGATTAGTAACGTTAAGAATGGTAGTACAAATGTTTTCACAACATCTGGAATGACTTTCTTTAAAGACTTTTCTACTTTCGCTCCAAAATAAGTAGCAAGAATAATTGGAATAACAGATGATGCATAGTTCATTAAAATAACTGGAATTCCTAAAAACGTAATATGAATTGGTGATTCAAACATCGTTCCTGCAAATAGCGTATATAATGGCTCACTTGCTTTTAAACCGGATAGAGCCGGATACACTAACGCTCCCCCAATTGCCATACCAATGAATGGTGATCCTCCAAATTTCTTACTTGCTGTATATCCTAAAAAGATTGGGAAGAAATAAAATAATGAATCGCCAACTGCATTTAATATTTGATACGTTCCTGACTGCGTACTTAACCAGCCTAGCGCTACAAATAGTGCATTAAATCCTTTAATCATCCCAGTTGCAGCTAGTACTCCTAAAATGGGAGTGAAAATGCTAGAAAGAATATCTATAAGACTACTCTTTTTCTTCTCACTCGCACTTTCTTCCTCTGTTTCTTGAAACCCTCCAGCAGCAATAACCGCTTTATATACGTCGGATACATGGTTACCAATTACAACTTGATATTGTCCGCCACTTTTCATAACAGTCACAACATCTTCCATACTTTTCAGTACTTCTGTATTTGCTTTCCCCTCATCTTTTAACTGAAATCGTAAGCGAGTTATACAATGTACAACGCTATTTATATTTTCTCTCCCGCCAACATGTTTCAGTATGTCCTTTGCTAATTTTTCATACTTCATAGTTATTTCTCCTCCCTACAATCATCCCATTTATCATTTTTATAAAGTGAAACTGTAATCAGTGGGGGTATTCATCCCCCACTGATTACTAGCCTTCACCAATCGGGCATTTACGGCAGCCCGACTCCCACATAACTTCTTGGCCTCAGCCGAATTTTGAGGTGGGTAAAAGAAAAAACCTAAACTAACCGTAACGACGTGATACATACGAATCACTCCATTACAAGTCAATTTAGGTTTTGCCTGCCAAACAGTAACAATCCTGTTTATTCAATTACATAATTCATTGCGTTTCGTTACACGGTGAATATGCAACGTTACATACACTTTTTCATCTTTTGAAAGATGACTATTATGTGCTTTTTGTAAGTATGCTTCAATTTTTTCTGTACAACAATATGCCTCTTCATACTTACTTTTCACTTGCTCGTATAAAAAATCATCCTCTGCCGAATGCAATTCCTTCTGCATTAAACGCTGGGCAAAGTATCGTAAATGCGTTACGAACCGACTATAATTAAATGAATTTTCATCTAAGTTCATCTTATAGTGGTACTTTACAACATTTAAAATATCTTGGACGATTTTCGTCATCGCCACCGTTTGCTGCATTGCCGGCTCTCCTTGCTGCGCATTCACGAAATGCAAGGCAATTGACCCTGCTTCATCTTCAGAAAGTCTAAAGCCAGTCTCCTCTTCAATTATGTTCAAAGCTTGTAGACCAATTTCAAACTCTTTCTGATAAAATCTCTTAATCTCCCAAAGCAAAGTATTTTTCAGATCCATTCCTTCTTTATGCCGAGTTAAGGCGAAACTTAAGTGATCCGTTAATGTAAGATAAATATAATCACTTAAAGTCCCCGGCAAAACTGTCTTAGCAAACTGAATAATTCTCTCTGTAATCTCTAAATTTTCTACAGGAATTTCAGTTAGTAACCTAGCGAGTTTCTCTGATAATTCTCTTGTTTCTAGTACAAAGGTCTTTTCTATCTTAGATTCATCAATCGCATCGCCTACTTTTTTCTGAAACCCCAAACCTCTGCCCATAAGTACAACTTCTGTCTCATTATCCTTCATCGTACAAACAACATTGTTATTTAAGATTTTATGGATTCTCATATTGTTCCGCCTTCTTCTTCTTAAAGTCACAAAAGGTAATAAAAAAACCTAAACTGATTCCAAAAGCTACACTACACCCGTAGCCTCTAGATCAATTTAGGTTTTGCCTGCCGAACAGTAACAATCCTTTTACTTATTAACTTACTTTTATTATACACAACAAGTAAGCGTTTGCAATGATAAATTATTGAACATTTTTTTACAAGAGAAAACAAAGACTAAGCATTTCAAAAAGTATTTTTCCTTTTTCGATATACTAATAGTTTATCAGCTGTTGTTTTAATGTATTTAAAACTTTCTTTCTCTCTTCATAATCTTCTGCATCAGCTTCTTCCCAAAGCTCAAGATCAGCCCCTCGCTCAATTAATGCAATCGCATTGTTGCGAACCTCATCTTGAAGACACCCTTTCTCCAATTGTATTGCCGCAAGACCAATATATACTAAAGACATAACCTCTAAATCTTCATCTATATCAAATTCATCTAAATACTCTTCTAAAATGAGCTTAGTTGCTTCTTCTACACTATTATCTTCTTCTAAGTACTCAATAAACTGTTCTTTCACATCACAAGTTGTATCATCATCAAATAACCCAGTTCCCCAAGCGCCCATATTCCACAGCCCCTTCTTTGTACTTTTCTATTATATTTCAATCTTAAATATAATAGAAATTCATTACAAGGCTAGTTATATACATCATTATATTTTACAATTACTATAGGTAATATATATATTTTACCACATGTATCATTCTGAATAATCAAACAAAATTATCGATAAAATTCCATATAGACCCATTACTGGTTAAAATGTTATAATTAAATCACCCTACATAGTTACTCATAGTCAGACTGAGGAACTAGCGTCTTATTAAGCAATGCGCATAACTTAAATAAAAAAGACACTTTACAGTGTCTTTTTTATTTACATTCTATTCATTATTTTTTCATAGAAGTTATCTCTTTTATACACAAAATATATCAAACTTGAGCTCGACTATCTTTCAAATTCCCTTATCGACCTATACTTATTTAGAGTTTCCCTTCAATCCAACTACCCGATTGGTCAAAATAGTATTTGTTACCACCAATTGATTGCCAACCCGTTAACATTGCACCTTCACCATTTAAGTAGTACCATTTACCACCTATTGATTGCCAGCCTGTTAACATTGCACCTTCACCGTTTAAGTAGTACCATTTACCACCTATTGATTGCCAACCTGTTAACATTGCACCTTCACCATTTAAGTAGTACCATTTACCACCTATTGATTGCCAGCCCGTTAACATTGCACCTTCACCATTTAAGTAATACCATTTACCACCTATTGATTGCCAGCCCGTTAACATTGCACCACTACTATTTAAGTAATACCATTTACCACCTATTGATTGCCAACCCGTTACCATTGCACCTTCACTATGTAAGTAATACCATGCACCACCGATTGATTGCCAACCCGTTACCATTGCACCACTACTATTTAAGTAATACCATGCACCACCGATTGATTGCCAACCCGTTACCATTGCACCACTACTATTTAAGTAATACCATGCACCACCGATTGATTGCCAACCTGTTACCATTGCACCACTACTATTTAAGTAATACCATGCACCACCAACATTTTTCCAGCCAGTAGCCATTTTGCCATCACTGTTTGTATAATACCAATTGTTATTTTTAAATACCCAACCTTCTTTTGTTGTATTAGGGTCTTTATCTTGAGCATTGTTAGTGAGCTTACTCCAGCTTGGATCGTATTTCACCCACTCACCTTTCTTGATTTCATACCAGCCATCTTTAATAGATAACACTTTGTATTTTTCACCCTTCTTAGCAATGCGGACAACTCCATAATTCACTCCTGCACCACTACGAACATTCACGCTTGTACCAGTGATTTCTAACTCAATATTTGGCTCAGCTGGGTTTGTTTCGTTACCATCTACATCTTCTTTTTCGTCTACTAACGGAGGATTCGTTCCAGTACCCCCATTCAGATATCCATTAGCGCCTTCTACAAATGAATTCCAAGTCCCCCTTGTGATAATAATATCAGGGCACTTCTTTCCACTCCATTGTTCATGGCGTCGTAAATTACTCGCGCTGATTCCTTCTTGTTTCATTAAATGCGCTACTAATTTTTTCGCGTTTTCTACCGCTTTATTATAGTCGCCATCTTGATTAACCGCTATCTCAATACCGATTGATTCTCTGTTTCCTGTACCTGTACCACCATCACCTGCATGCCAGCCATTTTCATTTGTTGGTAGATGCTGATAAATTTCTTTATCATCTACAGTAAAATGCCAAGAAGCCGTTCTAACAGTACCGCTTGTTGCTTGATTGTATAAATACTTTGCATGACTCTCAGCATTCGCACCCGGTGCCGTATTTGCTGTTTCATGAATCGTAATATACTTTGCTTTCATTGGGTTTGCAGGTCGAATATCTGTGTTACCAGCTGGTATAATCCACTCTACAAACGGAATTCCACTAATTGTTCCACTTTTCTTCGTTGCTGATGGATCTGCTGCTGAATACCCTATACGGTTAGAACTACGCATTTTGGGTTGCATAGAGCGAGAGCTTCCATCTCCTTTACCATCTACATCTTTAAACGCATTTTCAATATTTTTTAAAGCTTCCGCTTCCGTGACTTTTCCTGTCTTAGCTTCTTTAACGGTCTCTATATCACCATGAACATGTGCGTCTTTTTCTCCGTCTGCAATTGACAATTGATTCGGTTGATTAACACTCTCTTCTGCTAAAGTTGTTAATGGCACAGTTGATAATAAAGTTAGTCCTGTTGTTAAAGTAATTACGTATTTTCCTAGATTTCTTGTCATAGTTATTACGGTATATTTTACTAGATTAGTAGTAATACCTTCCTCCCCTATACATGATTTTTTCACTTCCAGATTTATGAAATAGAACATTCATTTCATGCATCTGATACCACCAAAATTAAAGAACAGATTTTTCGGAAACTTACTACAATGCATTAGTAAAATTAACTTCTCTCTTGTTTTATACATTCTATCTTCCGAATATTAAATACACTAGATTTATATTCAAACAATAGGTTCGTTAAATAGTAACCTTTGAGTGTAATCATTCCTATTCATTCTAGTTCTCCTAAATATACATAAGTGCAGTGGCGTCCCAGACTATATCATATATGATATAGGAGAAAAGTAAAAGGTCATATATTTATATTGTTGTAAACTTTTATAAATAATATTACATACACAAAACCATTCAAGTATATCATTCCGCATTTGAGTAGTTCTCATTTCTGCCCTAAAAGATATGAATCTATTTCTTAATAAAACTATCATAAAAATTTCAATGTAAAGCAATCGAACTGCATGAATAATAACTAAAAAAAGGCCCCATTACTGGAGCGCTCAAAAAATAATATAAGTAAATGAATTAAAAGAAATAACAGACAACTAAAATATATACGAATAAACATTATTTAATCTATATATATGCAACATTACATAAAATTATTTATTATTACATGCTATACTAAAACTGGAGTCGATAATTGTTATTTTCTTCTTAGTTTTAAAGCAATATGGATATACCTTCTAATCGCATTTGGATTGTACAAGGAAAAGAAGACACCTTAATGGGTGTCTTCTTTTCTTATATTTTTATGAATTCTTTTGAGTTGATGCTCTCCAATCACGAAAAGATGTTGGGCGTCCAGAATAAGCTCTTTGCTTTGTAACAGCTGGTTTTTCTTCAATAATAGTTGATTTCTCTTCAGGAGTATTTGGTTTTTCTTCAAGAATAGTCAAAGCTGTTTGCATTTTCTCCAGCTGTTCTCTTAAAGCTTGCTGTTCAATCTTTAAATCTGTAAGTAAGCGTAAAATCATCTCAGAATTAGCCATAAAGATCCTCCTTCTCCCAATACACAGAATAAAATACAATATGTAAACGACGAAATACCGGTGACAAAAATAAGTTCGTCAACTCTTATAAAATCCCAAGTACTTTTATTTTTCAAAAGGACCTGCTCAAGTTTATCCGTAAAAACATAAAGTGAATTAAATCCATTACGGAAGGAGGAGTTAATATGGGTTATGGCGGTAGTTGTGGTGGAGGCTGTGGTTTCGGTGGCGGATTCGCCCTACTTGTTGTACTCTTTATTTTATTAATCATCGTTGGAGCTAGCTGTTGGGGCGGCGGATTCGGCTGCTAAGGAGAGGCACTCTTGAGAGTGTCTTTTTTTTATGTTCTACATACATATTACTTCATATAGTAATTTCCCAGCACTAAAGGCTACTTTCACAATGAAGTGCACCCCCATTGTATTGTTTGTTTCATATTTATTGTTATTTTCCCTCTCAAAAATTGCACATTTTAAAATTGACATAGCATTTCATTCACCATATACTGTTAACAACAGTATACTGTCATTAACAGTAAAATAATCTATTTTAGGAGGTCTATTTATGAAACATACAGGAAGACATACAGGGGCATTCCTTTTATTATTTCTAGCCGAGGGGGATCACTATGGCGGGCAATTATTGCAAAAGTGTGAAGAAGAACTTCCGGTCAATCCAATCGATAGTGCCATCCTATACCGCACACTAAAGAAATTAGAAAACGAAGGTGCGATTGCATCTTATGTAAGTACAGCTCATCAAGATAAACCGAGAAAGATGTACAAAATTACCCCTGCTGGAAAGGAACAATTAGCAGATTTTCAAATGGATATTGAAGAAAAAATGAAGAACTTATCCTTTTTCCTAGACAAATATAAAGACTTAAAGGAATCCGATCATGATTAACGGTATGATCCTTTACACTTTAGCCATTGTCCTTACGGGAATTTCTTTTATGAAAGATCGTAATAAAACGAAAGACGCTCTATTTAAGTCATGGAAAATGTTTCGAAATCTTCTACCTGCCATGCTTTCCATCATGCTTTTCGTTGGCTTATCACTTTCCGTATTAACGCCGTCCTTCATCTCTTCCATCATTGGAGAGCAGTCTGGATTGTTAGGTATTATTTATTCTGCAATCCTCGGTTCTGTGGCACTCATCCCAAGCTTTGTCGTATTCCCTCTTGGAAATACATTAGTTCAACATGGTGCAGGTCTTCCTCAAGTTGCGGCACTTATGTCTACACTCATGTCAGTAGGGCTTACAACTATGCCGATGGAACAAAAGATATTTGGGCGAAGCTTCGCTTACGCACGTAATGCATCTGCTCTGCTCATGTCTCTCCTATTCTCCTATATTATTTGGGTGGTGATGGTATGAACGAACTAAAAAGATATCGCTTCTTTTTCGTTTTACTACTGGGGCTCTTTATATTAACTTTTATAAATCAATCTTTAGGCAAGGCGGCATTACAACTAACAGGGAATAGCATTTTAGATATGCTGTTTCTCCTTCCTCCTGTCCTACTATTTGTAGGATTACTTGATCAATGGGTGAAGAAAGAAACGTTAATGAAATATATGGGCGAAAAATCGGGCATATATGGTATCTTATTCTCTCTATTATTAGGCGGAATTGCAGCTGGCCCCCTCTACGTCGCCTTTCCAATCGCCGCATTACTTTTGAAAAAAGGGGCGAGCATTAAATACATCGTATTTTTCTTAGGCGTTTGGACAACTGCAAAATTACCAATTATCGTATATGAATTTTCTTCATTTGGAGCTACTTTCACACTTATTCACATTTGCTTCGGTTTAGTATTCTTCTATGTAATGGGCCTTATTTTCGAGAAGTTTTATGATCAGGGGCAATTGTTGCGGTATGATGTTACGGAGGAAATGTAAGGTTAACACCCATTGGATAACAGATGCAGAAGATCGAACTGTCATTGTAAAAAAAGAGAAACTAACATTAACAACTTGTTACCCCTTTAACTACATCGGTGATGCCCCAGATCGCTATATTATTGAAGCATCTTTAATTTATACTAGCTACAAAGAGGTGTCACCTTATAACTATGTGACACCTCTTTTTTACTTTAGAAACATTACCATAATCTTAATTCGACACAGTATAATAAATATATAATACAGAAAATTCAATATTTTATTTTATAATATTTTTAGAGGTGATTATCTTGAGTAAAAACGTGAATTTACTTCTTCAAATAGTAATTGGCATTACCATTATGATCGCACCTATTCTCATTACAGGGACTATGTATGATGTCACTAAAACGATGGGTGACTTATTAGTTGCAGAGCTTATTATAAGAACACTTTCCCTCATTATTGGACTTTTAGTTATTAGTAAAGCTTTACATCGTTATTCTCAATAGTTCTTCTTACTAAAAAACAGACAATACATACACCACATTTCCCTCGGCTGTTTGAACTATTATTACGAAAGAAATAAAAAAAGACATCTTTAATCGTAAAGATGTCTTTTTATATAAACCTTAATTTTCGTTCTGTAAAACCCCCTTTACTTCTACTCCCTTTTTCTCTTCTTTTAAGAATAGCGATACGATAAAAGCAACAACAATAAAGATTAATCCAAGTGCAAATGCACCTTGGAACCCTGACGTTAAACCGTTTAACTTCTCCACTGGGTCCATTGGATTTGCTACGCTTTCCATATACTGAGTTGTTCCTGAAGACATTTTCGATATAAATATAGCTGTACCAATTGCGCCAGCTACTTGCTGTAACGTATTAAACAACGCTGTTCCGTGCGGATATAGATCTGGTGTTAATTGATTTAAGCCGTATGTTTGTGCTGTCATGACAAACATGAGTCCAACCATTAATACGCTATGCATGACAATAATTTGTAACATTGATGTGTCAGGCGTAATGTCTTTAAATAAGAACATTGCAATCCCTACTAACACAATGCCAGGAACGATAATAACTTTCGGACTAAATTTATCAAATAGTTTACCCGCGATTGGTCCCATTATGGCGCTAATAATACTTCCCGGAAGCATGATAATTCCTGATTTAAAAGCTGTAACGAGTAAAACTGTTTGCAAGAACATCGGTAATAAAGTCATCGTTGAAAATAACGACATCATCACAATGACAATTAATCCAACCGATAATGTAAACATCGGAACTTTAAATGCACGTAGTTCTAAAATTGGATTCTCGATTTTTAATTGTCGAACGACAAAAATGAATAATGAGATAAGCCCAACAAGTAAAGTGCCATACACTTTCGCATCAGACCATCCTAAATCACCCGATGCACTAAAGCTATACACAAGCCCACCAAATCCTAATGTCGATAAAAGGATAGATGGATAATCTACTTTTGGCCTTGTTAACTCTGAAACATTTTGAATGTACTTCATCCCAATCATAATTGAAATGATCACGATAGGAATAACGATATAGAATAACCAGCGCCAGTTCAGTGAGTCAACGATTACTCCAGATAATGTAGGACCAATTGCCGGAGCAGACATCATCACAAGTGCGATTAATCCCATTGTGGCACCACGTTTTTCAGGCGGACAAATGATTAAAATCGTATTCATTAATAACGGTGAAATTAACCCGGTCGCTACAGCTTGGACGATACGGCCTACTAATAAAACAGAAAATGTCGGTGCGAATCCCGCAATTAATGTACCGACTAAAAATGTTACCATAGCGATCAAAAACATCTGTCTCGTTGTGAGCCATTGCTGAAGTAACGCTGTAATTGGGACTAAAACCCCAACCACCAACATGTAAGCTGTAGAAAGCCATTGAATCGTTGAAGCTGTTACGTCAAATTCTTTCATTAATACCGTTAATGCATTACCAAGTAACGTTTCATTTAATAATGCAACCATTGCCCCTAGAAGTAATGCAATTAAAATGGGGGTATGTTTTATATTAGAAGTATCAACTTTGCCACATGCAGGGCTCTTAGTTGTCATATTCATTTGCAGATTCTCCTCCTGTTTCTTACTAAAAAAACTTTAAATACACCAGAACACATGTAATATAATATACATATGTAGATTAAAAAGGGAGAATCAATTTTCAGCCATTGTATACTTAATCTACAAAAAAGGAGAATTGTAGATGAACGATAATGAAAAACAACTTGATTTACGTATTAGACGTACACATAAATTACTTTGGGATTCCTTATTTGAATTAATGACGCAATCAAAGCAAAAATATAGTTCCATCACCATTAACCAAATTTGTGATCGTGCGATGGTACACCGAACAACCTTTTATAAACACTTTGAAGATAAAGATGCTTTATTAACATTTGGATTTAAACGATACGGCAAGATGATTGCTGAAATACCGGTTTCAGATCGATTAAGTAAACCATTTCAAGTAATGGAACAATTCCTACATCATGAAGAAATCGGTAAAATATTAGAGATACAAATGTCTGATGAACAATTTATTAACCGGACACAGTATTTAAGTCACGAAACAAGAAAACAAGAAGTAGAAGCGTTAAATCAACTGTGCAAAAACCATACGATGCCAAATGATCTAATCATTGAATTTTATTCAGGGGCAATCACCTCATTAAGCGCATGGTGGTTTAAAAATGAAAGAAGCGTTTCTGCTGCTGAAATGGACCAATATCTCCATCAACTTATTAATCGGGATATTTTTCAGTTTGAAGAGGAATAACTTCCCCATCAAAAAACGCCTATATGAAATAGGCGTTTTTTATATACATACTATCATTTACCGATCCGCTTCACATCCGAACTTTCAATAATCGAATGAGAATATCTCTCTTTCCCAACTCGCACCATCGCTCTTCCTAATTGTTCCGAAGTTATCACGCTACTAAATCTCTTCAAGATAGGATAAAAAGGCTTCACCAATGGAATAAAACGTCGATAAATTTAAGTTACAAATATTCAGAATTAATATTAAAATAAATAATGGGGATAGGGGTATGGGATTATAAATTTTATACATAACGAGGGAATAGAAATGAAACTACAATTAAAAGCGGATTTAATGCTACTACTAGTTACATTCTTTTGGGGTGCATCCATCTTACTTACAAAGGTTGGACTTGAAGGCATAGAAGAATACAATTTAATCGCATTACGATTTATTATTGCCTTTCTTTTATCAGGTTTAATATTTTACAAACATTTATTCAAAGTCGATTTTAAAACGGTAAAATATGCATTTATACTCGCTTCTGTTTTATTTATCGTTTACATTTTCGCGACTTTCGGCACAAAGTATACGAGTGTTTCTAATGCTGGATTCTTACTATGTCTCACAGTCATCTTCATTCCGATATTATCAGCTATATTTTTGAAACACATTCCGGAAAAGAAAGTTATAGTAGGAATCATTTTAACGATAATAGGAATCGGCTTATTAACCTTAACGAGCGAATTCAAGATCGGCAACGGTGATATATTTTGCATACTGTCTGCCTTATTTTATGCAATTCATGTCATCATTACTGGAAGCGTAACGAAACATGTGAATTCCATTGCACTTGGGGTTATACAACTAGGTTTTGTCGGCCTATTTAGTCTTATTTTTTCATTCATTATAGAAACACCAAAACTTCCTAGCACGATCGATTCATGGCTCATTATATTAGCCTTAAGCATATTTTGCACCGCAGTCGCTTTCATTGTGCAAGTAATCGCCCAGCAATATACTACGCCTACACATACAGGACTTATTTTTTCATTAGAACCTGTCTTTTCCGCAGGATTTGCTTTCGTTTTCACAGGTGAAACACTTACAGGAAAAGGGTATTTAGGAGCGACACTTATATTGTTGAGTGTGTTGATTGCTGAGTTGGATTTTAAAGGTTTGCTAAAGGTAAATTACAAGAAAAATATGGAATAGATATTTTACCAAAATAAATAACTACACATCCACATTAAGAGGATTCGTTTGTATTATTCTCTTAATCTAAGTGTACTTCTAAGTGAATATCTGTCCCTCAGAAGAATATTCAGGTGACTGAAGCATACTGTGCTATGCCTTTTATTCAGCGACAGGAATTTTATTTCCTGTTGCTGATATTAGTTTAGAATAAAGTCTGATTAATAATAATGCCCCCCTATTTTTTAGAAAACAATTCTAATTCATCAAAAGCTAATAATTAATAATAATTTATAGTCCAATAAATCCCACTTACGTAAACAAAAAAACGTCAGATCTACAGGAGAAATTTTCAAAGATTATCACCCTTAGTTTAACAGTAACTTTTATCAACAAACCGATGCATTAATAAATAGGATATGTGGATGAAATGCTTTATACAATTGATGGACATGGTATGTGAATATTTTCTTACTATTGGAGGGATTTCCTAATGGTTGATGATATACAACAACTTATTCAAGAACATAGACAATTTTTCCATCATGATCATACAAGAAGTCTTCAATTTCGGCTTAAACAGTTAGAAAAGCTAAAAAATTCTATTCAAAAATATGAAAGTCAAGTGCTAAGCGCATTATATCAAGATTTACACAAAAGCGAGTTTGAAGCATACGCTGCAGAAGTTGGTTTCGCATTTAACAGTATCAATTTTATAATGAAATATCTAAAACAGTGGATGAAACCTCAAAAAGTAAAAACCCCTATTCATTTTGCACCATCCAAAAGCTACATAATAAAAGAGCCATATGGTACCGTGCTAATTATTGGTCCTTTTAATTATCCATTTCAATCATTAATTGAACCTCTCATTGGGGCAATTGCAGCAGGAAATTGTGTAGTTCTCAAGCCTTCAGAAAATGCACCAAATGTTTCAGCTGTAATGAACAAAATAATAAGTGAAACGTTTGATAAGCAATACATTCGTGTAATTGAAGGAGGCAGGGAAATAACTTCTTTATTGATTCATGCACCTTTTGACCACATCTTTTTTACTGGTAGCGTTCAAGTTGGAAAAATTGTCATGGAGGCTGCGGCGAAAAATCTTGTACCAGTAACATTAGAACTTGGTGGAAAAGGCCCCGCTATTGTCGATGAAACCGCTAACCTCGATATAGCAGCCAAGCGCATTATCTGGGGAAAATTCATAAATGCTGGCCAATCCTGTATTGCACCTGATTATGTTATTGCACACAAATCTATCAAAGTAAAACTGATTTCGAAAATGAAAGAAATCATTACAAACTTTTATGGATCAGATGTATTAAAAAGCAATGATTATGGTCGAATTGTTAATGAGAGACAATTCGATAGACTTCTTTCTATATTAGAGCAAGACAAAAATTATATAGTATTTGGTGGAAATTCATCTAGAAGCCATTTATATATTGAACCAACACTTCTTGAAGTAAAATCATGGGATGATGCAGCTATGAAAGAAGAAATTTTCGGGCCAATTTTACCAATTATGGATTACAATGATTTAGATGAAGTCATTCATACGATTAACACCCATCCCAAACCGTTAGCTTTGTATGTGTTTACTGAAAACAAAAATGTTGAAAAGCAGGTATTAGGACGAATTTCTTTTGGAGGGGGATGCGTCAACGATACAATGTCACATATGGCTAATCTCCACTTACCTTTTGGCGGAGTAGGAACTGCAGGATTTGGCTCCTATCATGGGAAACATAGTTTTGATGCTTTTACACATCGTAAAAGCATTTTAAAGAAAAGCTCAAGGATAGATTTAGGGTTTTTATTTCCACCGTATAGGAACAAAATTAATATTTTGCGAAAGATTTTTAAGTAATACGATTTGTTAAACATTCATGTTGATATTAAAGAAGAAATAATAAAGGGAATCCAGTAGAATGGACTCCCTTTACCTTGTAATAACCTAATCTATTTTTAGCGATGGTTCTCCCTGCTTTAAACAGGATAGGGATACGCGTTAACAATGTTCTAGCTTATACAAATATGCATGAAGTGCTTTATTTTATCTTTGCACCAGAACCGCTAAAGAAAATGAAAATAATCTACACATTTCCCGTCTTAAGATCTGTATTTCCTCCAATTATTAAACGAACAATCTTCCCTTTCTCTTTTCCTTTCATAATTGAAGCCGCTTCTACTCCGTTCTTCAAAACACAAGCTTCTCCCTCCCACTAATTCACCCTCTCCACAAACCGCCCAAACTCCTTCAAAAATCTCAGCTTAAAACTCCCCACAGGTCCATTCCGATGCTTCGCCACATGAATTTCCGTCATCTCTTTCTGCATCGTTTCCTTATCGTAATAATCCTCTCGATACATAAGCATAATGACATCCGCATCTTGCTCAATTTGTCCCGTCTCTCTTAAATCGGATAAAAGGGGACGCTTATCTTGACGCGACTCTACAGAACGAGATAATTGCGACAACGCCACTACACAAACATTTAAATCACGCGCTAACAACTTGAGCTTACGTGAAATTTCACTGATCTCCTGAAATCGATTGCCCTTATGCTTTGAATCTCCCGTAATAAGCTGCAAATAATCTACAATGACTAAAAGCTTCTTATCACCATGCTTCCGCTTTAACTTACGAGTTTGCATCCAAATATCTTGCACCGTAACACCTGCATGATCATAAATCTCAAGTGGTAACTCACCAATCTCCGCAAACGCCTTACTCACCTTTTCCCAGTCTTCCATCGCAAAACGGTGCTTCGGATTTTTCAGCCTACCACCTGACACTTCACCTACGCAAGAAGCCATTCTTTTTAACAATTGCTTACTACTCATCTCTAACGAAAACAATCCAACCGCCGCTCCAGACTTCGCCGCATGCAGTCCAACATTTAACGCAAACGCAGTCTTTCCCATAGAAGGGCGCGCACCAAGGACAATGAAATCACCTTCCTGCAATCCGCACGTCATTTTATTTAGCGATATATAACCAGTCTCAATACCAGTATTCTCTTTCGTATCTTGATGAAGCTCTTCATACAAACCAACTAACGCATCCTTCAAATCAAACTCACATACGCAGTCCTTTTCCTCTAACTCACAAAGTGCCGTAATCGTCTCACCAATAACTTTCTCATTCTTCTCCGCAATAAGACGCTCTCCCATCTTGTGCCCGAGAACACCCGCCTGATACATTTTCCAGGCACCTCGAACAAGCCCCTCATAATAAGAGAAGTTACTAGTCGCAGGCACACCATCCATTAATCCTATAAAATACTCCATTCCCCCGATCCCCTTCAAAAAATTCGGATCTACTTTAGAAATGAACGTCACAAGATCAATCGGTTGCCCCTCCTCTTCCATTTTTCGCATTAACTGAAATATAGACTTGTGCACGGGCATAGAAAAATAGTGCTCCGTCAAACGGCACTCCTTCATAAGCTCTCCATCAAGTAATAGAGAACCTAACACCGTCTTTTCCGCCTCCACATTTTGAATACTCATGGCCGCCACCCGCGTTCCGCTAAAAAGCGCTGCAACTCTTCCTCTGACGGCGTATTCTTCTCCCACTCCTCACACTTCACCAAAAAATTCTCCGTCTCTCCGCTACTAACAGACGACTCCTTCTTTCGAAACCTTGCCGTATCCGCCTCAACCTCAGACACTTTCGTAAATCCTTTCCCGTGCCATCCCCGCAAAATCCCCTTCACATAAGCCATCTTTCGGTTTTTATTCTCATACGAAATTTGAAGGGCCTTCAGCACAAGCTCCTCTGACAAATCATTCATCCACGCATTCAATTCCTCTACCGTATACGGAGACAAACTACCAAAATGTTGTTCATAAAACGTGAACACCTTACTTCCCGTTTCTTCCTCTATATCCTCTTCTTCCACTGTTTCCTCGCAAACTGGATCAACATTATCCATAGTCATATCACTAGGCATACCGAAATGTGCTAAAAGCATCGGAACATTCAGCTCCTCCTCCGCACACTTCTGAAGAAACATATGTACAAACTCCTTATTCTTCACACCCTTCAGCTCACGGAGCACACACTTCTCCACATTCGTATTCGTTACAGGATTATAACGAAGCCAATTTAAAATAAATAACTCCCGCGTCTCCGCATCATAAAGGATCTTTCCATAATCAATGAAGCGCTGCAAAAGCTTATCAACAGTCTCCCGGTTATAACCCGTCTCCATCTCAGCTAACCGCTTCGGAAAAGGAAAGATCCCACACTGCGTCGTCTTCGAACAAGTTAACAAATAAATATAAAAATACCGCTCCTCCGGCGTCAAATCCAAAACAAAATCATCCTGCCAAAAATTCACCTGCACATTACGATACACCGCCATCCTAATTCCTCCCGTCTCGATTCAAAAATGAAAAATCCCTCTTTGTACTATATATAGGAAGGAGGGCCTGGTTTTTGGCGTGTTATTTTAAAATTTTTTTTGACTACTACTACGGTGTTTGTTGGTGTTTTTGTTTTGTTGTGTTTTTTCTTAGTGATTTATTACTTGGTAGGGGCTTGGTAGGGGCTTATGAGGGGTTAGTTATCGGTTACTTTGATTAGGAAGACTCGATCTGAGAAACCACCTCGTTCTTCTGCTTTCTTTTTACGGATGTTGTTGATTTCTTCTAGTGTTGTGCCTTCGTGTTCGGCTAGGGCGTTTATTAGTTCTAGTAGGTCGGATAGTTCTTCGAGTTTATCAGGTTTTGTTTTTGCTTCGATATATTCTGTTAGTTCTTCTTGTGTTTTCTTGCAGAGTTCTTTTATGTATTCGTCTTCAGGTAGAATTCTTGTTGTGGGTGTTTTTCCGTTAGCTTTTATGATTTGTGGGATTTTGTTTCGGATTAGTTTGTTGTAGGTTGGCATGGGATTTCCCTCCGTTTGGTTTTTCTTCTATTATAATGGAAAAGCAGTTTAACTAGGTGTTAAACTGCTGAATTGCTTCTTTTATATAGTTTTCTTCTTCGGTTGTAAAAAGGGTTGGGAATTCGGATAGTGGGAGGTTTGATTTTTGGATTATATCCTCTATATCGCTTTGAGGTGTATCAACATAGTTCGTTACCTCTTCTATTACATTGAAAAATTCCTTCAAGGTAACTTGAACATCTTGATGACTCGGATCCTTTTCTTCTACCTTACACTTTTTCAACTTCCCTATCACATCCATAAATCGCCGATTAAACTTTTCTTTTAACTCTTTTTTTATTATAAGTCGCTTTGACTCTCTAACGTTCCATTTCATCTTATCTCTACATCATTTATGACAACATATACTACCTTTCAAATAAATATCTTTCAGAATCCCTTAAAATAAAAAACAATCCATTGATTAACCTCAGAATTATATTCCTACTAACTGATCCTCATTTATATGCTCCATAAAACTATTCAAATCAGGAATTATAGTTTCCAATAAAGTTTCTCTATTAACCCAAAATGTTCTTTTTATTTGCTGGCTACCATCTGTAAAAGTAAAAGTATCATTTGCATCTTTAGCCTTAGGCCTAATATGTAATCCTTTATTAGTAGATGCTTTTACAAACTCCTCTGCATTTCCAGCCTTAAATTTATCTACAGTATCTTTATATACTACTTTTGCCTTATGAGAAAGGTATGAGAAGTTAAACTTAGGGATTACGTGGATACCGACAAGTTTTCCAACAAGATTTTCGATAAAGATAAAAAGGAGAAACTCTCTTTCAATTTCTTTTTTTAAATATGAATCTTCAAAGGACAGTATTTCATCATCTTTTGCGCCATCATATATTTTAGGGTAATCCTCTGTCTCATAAAACTGACTAAATGTTTTACTTGGTAAAGCAAATGACTCTTTCAAATTAAACCCTTCATCTTTACCTTTAAAAATTACATTGATTGTCCTAAAATCTACTTTTATCCCATGTTCCTCCAACTCTTTTTTTATAAACATACTTCGGTTAGATTTAGATTTATTGTTATTCTTGTAGGTTTCAAATTTACTAGCCAATTCTGAAGGCTCTTTAAAGAATTCAATCGCTTTATCTTCATCCTCTTCTAAATTCTTATGATTTTCTTGATAAATTTTGTACAAATCATCCCTTTTCAACATATTAGAATCTATTATTTTAGGAGCTAATGGAATAAATGTATCTACAAAACTTTCATATATCCCCTGAAAATATTCCTCTTTATCATTCTCATCTTCTGCATCATTATATACATCTTTGGAATAAGACTTGAAATAAAATTTACCATTACTAGATAACCCAGAATAATCCTCTTCAGACACCATTTCAGGTTTTTCCCTTTTTCTCCACCACTTGTCAATATAATTAAATATATCCATACTACTTAAAAAATCATCAACCATTTCAACATCTTCATCTAAAAACTTATCTATTTCCTCTAAATACTCTACCAATTTGTTTTTATTAAGATTTCTTGCCGTCCCTGGCCTATTTTTAAATAACAAATAAGATTTAACGAAATCTGGCAATAAAAAACCGCCGTAACTTCTATCTTCACCATTCCTACAAATTTTCTTATTTTTTTTGTCTAATTTTTTATTGATTTTCTCTACCAACTCAGTATTAGTTTCTATATCCTCAATCTTAACCGGAATTTGAGTATTCAATCCTAATGTTACAGATCTCTTCAATTTAGAATTCACTGCAATGAATATTGTTTTTATTTTAACAGACTGTTTTAATCTATCCATTAATTGATTAACAAAATCAATTACTTCTGGATTGTCTTCCCCAAGTTTGCTCTTCAAATCCTTTGTAATTGTTCTTACAATATCAGTACAATGCGTTAACGTTTGTGCCCCATTTATTACACTAACATTTAATGGGTTGAAAATAATTTTATCTTCTTCAACTCGGAACTTTTCAGGTGAATAAATCGTGATTCCATTATGGTGAAACCAAAAATTTTCCAAAGCATTTTCATATCCATCAAAATTTTCTGAACCATTATTCTCTTTAAGATATTCAGTCACTTTCCCCTTAAATATCGAATCTGTATTATATGAATTATTCAAACCATATAAACCTAATAAAAATTTCGTTTTGAAATTATTTCGTAAACGATTTGCCTCGTGACCAACAATCCCTACCCTCACATTATCTTTAAACAATCCACTGCCCGTCTGATTATATAGCTTGTACAATTCTCTTAATGAAATATTATAAACTAAACCTAGACCACCTTCGATTTCCTTACTAGCAGCCTTATACTCTAAATAATTCACTCCATCTTCTTCCAAAAACATTTCAATTTCACTATCTTGAATTAAATAACATGTCTTTAAAGATTCTAAATCTTTTTTTACCTTTCGTTTTTCTATACCGCTTTTTGCTTCTACAACTACCTGATCCCGAAAGTCCTGTTCCTCTTCCCACGATTCAAATATCATTAATGGCTGTATTTCTAAATTATTTTTTTGCTCATAGCTTTCCCAAAATTCTTTAAATGTAACATTATCTTTACTGTTTTTACGAAAATCCCCTACATGATACTCCACTATATCCCCGTTATCATTAATAACTTCTAAGATTTCAGATTTCAAATCAACGCTTCGCTCTTCTAATCTTGTATCACCTAATATTTTGTATATCTTCTTTATATCTTCATCTCTTAATATCATATTACTAACCCCTTTTTGTATAATATAAACGTAAATATTCGAAGTCATGGCAAGCCCTTTTCCTAATTTCATTTAACCTGCCCATATCTTCTCCCTTGGTTTTAGCCTTTTTTTCTAATTCATCAAGAGCACAAAATAAATCTTGCTCGTACTTTCTTAATTGCCTCATAACATTTTTTTTAGGCTCTTTATTATTTATATACGAATTAATTTCGAATTCTAAATTTTCGAAATACGAATCCAACTCAGCTTCTAGTGTATTATCTGTTTTACATCCTTCCAAAGTTTTATCGATGCCTTCAAAAATAACATCACTCAATTTATCCTTTTCCGGAAAAAGAGTAGACTCATATATAGAAAAGAACTCTGCTAATTGCTTTCTTATATTTCCTTTTTTCTTACCACTTATTTTTATTCTTTTGTAAAAACAACTCGGTATCCTCGTAATATTACTTGCCGGGAAAAATATGAATCCTCCTCGTTGTAATTTTATCCTGTCATTAAAATGTCCATGTGTTACCACTTTAAAGTTCTTCTTTAAGATTAGCTCATTTTGATTTTCTAATAACATATCATTATAATATTTTTCGATATACTTCGAACTCGGAGAGAAATGTTGTGGTAAACAGAATACATACAAATATCCATCCTTGTCACCTTTATCATTTTCATAGGCAGTAGCAAAATATATTGCTACCAGAACATTATATGTTATATCTAATAACCTACTAGTTGCTAAATAATGTTGTGCGGCTATTGCTTTTTGTAAATTTGTTTTATCCTTTTCACCTATTACCTGATAATCATTTAATAAATCAAATAGTTTAATTTCCTGTTTTGGACTTAAACCTCTTCTATATAACGATGGTAATAATTTTGTCCCTTCGTAATCTTGAGGTTCCCCACGAAAAGCAATGATACTCTGTTTTTCAGGAATTCCTAAAGATTCCCTCAACAAAAGAGTCTCTTCTTTTATCCTCTTTAATAATTCAAAAAGGCACTCCTCTATTTTCTCTACTCCATTTTCATTCATTTGCACACCTCTTTAACATTTTATTAAAATAATAAGATATGATTCAATTTTTCGTCTTATAATAAAACTAGTACTGTTATAATTAACTACACTATTCATCAATCTAATATATACAACATCAAAAACGATTTTACACTATAGAATTATATCATACCCTATTTTCTTTGAATAATATTCCTTTCTTGTTATAATATACATACAAAATCTTTCTCTTTTTTAAATAAAATTTTTTTTACTGTGAAAATTTCACTATTTAAAAAACACAAATAACCCGATTTTATATCCACACAAAATCGGGTTACTTACTCATATTAATTTTATTTTTTAGCATCTAGCTACTAACTTCACATACCTAAATAAGGCTTAATTGCACCCATCCACCTTGTTCTTCCTCTTCCTTATTAATCTCCAAAATTCTCTTACCCATTCGCTCCACCAAATCAACAACTAAAGCATTTCCCATACAAAAGTATCTGTTTCTTTGTGGCATGCCTGTATTTGTCCAATCCATTGGGAAGCCATTTAACAACTCACATTCAGCTGGTGTTAAATATCTTAGTTTTTTTGTATGAGGATCTTCAATTACATGTGAACTCCTATTACATGTTCCTTCACTTGTTAACATTGTACGTCCAGGCTTATCTAAATCATCGGGGAAAGCCATTCCTCCCTCAGCGTAGAAGTATTTATGGCCCGTCGCCTTTGATACTCTTTCTTCCTTTTTAGGACCTTTAAGGTATTTAAGTTCCTCAAATTCTGTTCTTCCCTTTTTGTTAACCTTATCCATTTTCAAATAATATGATTCATCGGCAGGACCAAATTTATTATATGCTCTCTGAACAACCTCCCCCAAAGTCTCTGGATTTTCAGTTACTGGGACTACTTCTTCAGTATAAACTTGTCCATCTATCATAACGCCAGAATTATAGTATTCAGCTTTAAATGTATCAGAAACCTCAATAATATCGACCGGTAACTCAAATTGTCCTCTTTTTTTGCTTTCTTCAGGTGCTTCATGCACATTAAAAATTGGAGCGAAGAATCCATTTTCACATAATATTTCTAACGAATTCATTTCATTTTGAACAGATGCGAAATAAGATTCTTTTAAGTACGCAAAAATAAATACTCTTCGTCTCCTTTGTGAATTTCCATAATCGGCCGCGTTAATAACTCTCCATTCCACTGCATACCCTGCATCTCTAAAGCTCGCCAGCATAATAGAAAAGTCACGACCTCTTTGCTTTGCTGGTGACTTCAATAATCTATCTACATTCTCTAACAAAACAAACCTTGGTTTACGAGAATTAACTATGTTCATTATCTCCCAAAAAAGAACACCTTTTTTCCCTTGTATTCCTTTTTCATTTGATAAAGTACGTGCTACAGAGTAATCTTGGCAAGGGAATCCCCCTACTAATAAATCATGCTCAGGCACTTCCGGCCAAGCTTCAGCTATATCTCTATTTACATGTATTCCTTTATTTTCAAAGCGAGTTGCATAACAATTAAATGCGTGTTGTGCTTTAGTTGAGGGCTCCCACTGGTTTCCCCAAAGAACTTCAAAGTTTTTGTTTGCTTCTAGTCCTAATCTAAAACCTCCTACTCCCGCAAAAAGTTCTACTACTTTCACCATAAATACACGAACATCCTTTCGGTGTTTTATTTACTTATGCTTCTTTATAATTAAAAGTGCGGAAAAGATTATCTATAAAAGTTTAAGAACCATCCTTTTTTAGCTTATAACAATTAAGAGCATACTTCGCTACCATATCAATATTATAAACGAAATAAATTATCTTGAAAAGATCCAATATAACTGTTTTTTAATGGTAACAACTACCTTTTCCTTCTTATAAATTTTACTTATATAAAATTGAAACAGCTTTTAATTATAGCATAACTTTAATATGTATTAAAATCATACACTCAGCACTGGATACAGAAAGGAAATTATTATGGACTACACTACAGTAGAAGAACTTATGAAAAAAGCACATGAAGCTGAAGGAAAGACATTTGGTGAAATTGATTCAACTAACCGACTTGCAAATGCAAAATCAAAAGGTGGGCTAGGACAAGTAATCGAGGAAAGTTTTTTTGGATATGAAGTAAATTCAAACGCAGAAGCTGACTTTAAACATCTTGGCATTGAACTCAAAGTAACTGCCTTTAAACAAAATAAAAACGGTTCATTATCAGCCAAAGAACGGCTAGTCTTAAATATTATCAACTACATGGAAGAAGTTCATACACATTTTGAGATATCAAGCTTCTGGAAGAAAAACGAAAAGCTACTACTAATGTTCTATGAATGGGTACCTGGCGTAGACCGTAAAGATTTTCATATTACAAAAAGCCTTCTATTCACTTATCCCGAAACTGATTTAGAAATAATTAGACAAGACTGGGAAATCATCGTAAATAAAATTCGTGCCGGCAAAGCACATGAATTATCTGAAGGTGATACAAATTATTTAGGAGCTTGCACAAAAGGTTCCAATAAAAATTCACTTCGCTCACAACCGTATTCTGAAATTCAAGCAATGCAAAGAGCTTTTTCGTTAAAGCCTTCTTATATGACAGCACTAGTTCGCAGATATCACCTAAACGAAGAACTAGTAAGTTTTACAACAACAAATGAACTAAAAGGAAAATCTTTAGAAGAAATCCTTTATTCAAAATTTGACAATTACATAGGCCTAACTGATCAAGAAATCGCTCAAGAATTATCTATCGAATACAAACCTACAACCAAGAGCTTTGTTCCGTTACTAGTAAGCTCTTTACTTGGTATTAAAGGGACTCGACTCGATAAAATTGAAGAATTTGCGAAAGCCAATATAGAATTCAAAACAATTCGTTTAGAACCAAACGGAAAACCTGAACAAAGCATGTCATTTGAAACTATTGATTTTCATCAATGGACAAACGAATCATGGGAAGAGAGCGAAATTCGCGAGCGCTTCTATCAAACCAAATTTTTATTTGTGATTTTTGAATTTAACCAAACAAAAAAAGAAAATCCAAACCGTAAACTCTACTTTAAAGGTATTAAGCTTTGGAACATGCCTGTCCCTACAATAGAAAAAGAAATGCATGAACTATGGGAAGAAGTTAATAAAGTTATAAATGAGGGTATTCAAATTGAATATAAAAAACGTGGTGATAAAATCGTTGAAGCAAATAACCTACCAAAAATAAATTTCAACGGTGTCGCGCATATTAGACCAAAGGCTCGCAACGGTGCTGATAAAGTAACCTTACCTGATGGTCAACATATTACAAAGCAGTGTTATTGGTTGAATAATTCTTATATTGCTTCTGTTGTTGCCAATAACATTAACGAATAATTTACCTTAATCTATAATCTCTATACCATAAAAACACCTTCTTATTACATGCTTAATACATGTGAAGTGAACCCGGATAGTGGTACATGAAAAAAACACCTCCTGAATTCGCATACTAAGTATGCAAATTCAATGGAGGTGTTTTTGGTTTGAAAACAAGAGTTCATTACCCAGAAGAAGTAAAGTGGAAAGTCATTGAAATGAAAAAGGATGGGTATTCCAATCGGACCATTATGGAGAAGCTTGGAATTAAAAATGTCTCCCAAATTAAGACATGGATGAAATGGTATCGCACCAATCAAACGTACCGTTTTCAACAACCTGTAGGAAAACAATATTCTTATGGAAAAGGGTCAAAAGAGTTAAATGAATTGGAACAGCTGCGGTTAGAAAATAAACAGTTAAAAACAAAATTACTTATATGGGGAAAGTATCTGGAAATCGAAAGGAGTTGAACCCGGAAACAGTAGTTACTTTATGGAATGACTTCAAAACAAAAATAGCGCTAAAAGAATTGTGTAATGTATTAGAATTACCCCGTTCCACATTTTATCGCTGGTTACAACGAACAGAGGACCTTAGAAATGATATAGAAGAGAAAATAAAGGACGTTTGCCTTAGGCATAAATTACGGTATGGATATCGAAGAGTGACCGCTGTTCTTCGAAAAATGGGGTTATGTATCAATCATAAAAAAGTATTACGAATCATGAACAAATACCATATACTCTCGAAAGTACGTCGTAAGAAAAAGAAATATATCAATGGTACGGAACCAGTTGTAGCTCCTCATCGATTAGAACGTCAATTTGAAGCGTCAGCCCCAAATGAAAAGTGGTTTACGGATGTAACGTATTTATTATTTGGAGAGCGTACTTTGTATTTATCAACGATTATGGATGCCTTTAATCGCGAAATTATAAGTTATGTCATCAGTGAATCACAAACGCTGGCATTAGCGATGAAGACGCTAAAACAAGCAATGAGAGGACGAAAAGTAAAAGATGTCCTCCTTCATTCAAATCAAGGAAGTATTTATACTGCAAAGGAATTTCAAGCGTATGCCAAAGAAAAAGGCATTATCACCAGCATGTCCCGGAGAGGAAATTGCCATGATAATGCCGTCATGGAAAGCTTCTTTGGTCATTTAAAAAGTGAAGCTTTCTATTCACAAAAGATAACAAAAGTATCCAACACAACTGTGCGAAAGATTGTGCTAGAATACATTCATTACTACAATTGTGTGCGAATTCAAGGAAAATTAAACCACCTATCCCCTAAAGAATTTAGGGAACAGATGGTTTAGGTGTTTTGATAGGTGTCCCGTTTTCAGGGTTCACTTCACATGTAATAAGAAGGTGTTTTGTTATTTATATAACATATCTTATTGTAGGCGTGCTATCTCTCATCATTTCAAGCCAATTCCTCCTATCAACTCACCATATCCTAAACTACTATCCTCCAAAAACCCCCTACTCTCCCCACTCCCCTTATAAAAACTCTCCCAACCCCTCTCCCTCAAAATCCCCTTCCAACTATCACTATCCACCATCCTCTTAATCACACCATCCCAATAAGCAACCTCTTCCTCCGTCATATCTTTTGGGCCCATAATCCCTTTCCAGTGCTGGAAGACAACGTCGATTCCTTGTTCTTTCCACGTTGGGATTTCTGGTAGTCGGTCTAGCCGTTTTGGTGCGGATACGGCCAATATTTTTATTTTGCCGGCTTTGTATTGTTTTTCGGCTTCGGATAGGGTCATGGTTGCGGCGCCTATTTGTTTGTTCGTTAGGGCGTTTATGATTTTTTCTTTGTTTTCGTAGACGAAGAATTGTAGTTCGGCAGGGTTTATGCCGAAGGCTTTGCTTACTTGTACGAAGGATAGGTGATCGTCGTTTCCTAGGCCGGGGGCAACGCCGATTTTGAAGTTTTTCTTGTCTTGTTTTAGTTGTTCCATTAGTTGTTTTGCATTTTCTATATTCGAGTCTTTTGATACGACAACGACTTCCCAGTCCGATGCGAGTGTTGCGAGCGGCG
>Ga0209595_100128_pt1 | contig 26003 bp, 24 predicted proteins | sample Porto_4metaG_FD_187427 | JGI IMG/M metagenome (GOLD analysis project Ga0209595, IMG submission 187427) | Marine algal microbial communities from Porto, Portugal - Porto_4 metaG (SPAdes) (version 2) | ecosystem: Host-associated > Algae > Red algae > Unclassified | place: Portugal: Porto...
GGAAGAAAAGGGAATCTATGCAGAGGTGTATACAAATCTGAATCAGTTATCACATCAACTAAAGGATATTAACGTTCAAAGAAAAAGACTAGATACGATGCGAGCAGAATGGATCATAAACATCTCTCATGATTTAAAGACACCGCTTTCTTCTATTAAAGGCTATAGTGAAGTTATAGGGAATCGGGAGTATAAAATTACTGCACAAGAAATGTACCAATATGCAGAAGTAATTCAAAGTAAATCAATTTATATTGAAAAATTGATTGATGATTTAAAACTTACATATCAATTGAAGAATGCGCTGTTACCTATCCATAAAACCACAGTAGATATTGTGAATCTCACCCGAGAAACAATTATTGAATTTATGAATATGCCTCAATATGAGAATCGATTAATTGAATTTGAATGCCCTCAGGAAGAACTAATTATAAAAGCAGATCAGGGACTAATTCAACGTGTCACAGTAAACCTATTGAATAATGCGCTCATTCATACTGATGTTAAAACATTAATACAAGTTCGTATAAAACAAACATCCGGATACACCATAGTTACGATTGAGGACAATGGTGACGGAATAAATAAAAATGATTTACCACATATTTTTGATCGATACTTCCGTGGTACAAATACAGATCCAAAAAGTGGCTCAGGTTTAGGAATGGCAATTGTAAAGGAAATTATCGTAGCTCACGGTGGAGAAATTACAGTAGAAAGCACCAAAGGAAACGGTACTAAAATTACATTTCAGCTTCCGTTAGAAAATTAAGCTAAACTTAAGGTCAGCTCAATTCAAGATTAAGCAAGAACTTTCATAATAAATGATAGCTTAATCAAGAAAAAGAGGTGCCAATAATGGGAACATATATCGTTGAAACAGAAGATTTGACAAAGACATATGGAGCTGTAAATAGTGTGAATCAATTACAAATGCAAGTTGGTAAAGGTGAAATTTATGGATTCCTAGGTCCAAATGGGGCTGGGAAAACGACGACAATTAGAATGTTACTAGGATTAATAAAACCGACGACAGGTAATATTAAGGTATTCAATCGAGATTTAAAAACAAACCGAATAGATATTTTAAGAGAGGTTGGCTCTCTTGTTGAATCGCCATCTTATTATGGACATTTAACAGGTCATGAAAACCTAGAAGTAATTCGACAAATGTTACAAGTACCAAAAAAGAATATTGATGAGGTATTGCGTATTGTTCGATTAGAGAAACAAAAAGATAAACTAGTTAAACAATACTCACTTGGAATGAAGCAACGTCTTGGCATAGCAATGGCACTACTTGGAAATCCAAAATTGTTAATTTTAGATGAACCCACAAACGGATTAGACCCTGCCGGGATTCAAGAAATTCGTGAACTCATCAAACAACTGCCAAAGCAATATGATATGACAGTTGTTATTTCTAGTCATTTGTTAAATGAGATGGATCAAATCGCAACGCAAGTGGGTATTATTAATAGTGGACAGCTTATTTTTCAAGATAAAATTGAAGTGTTACGCAAAAAAAGCCAGGCATCAATGAAAATACGCGTAAATGATGTAGTAAAGGCTCATCAAATTTTAGAACAGCATCATATTCATCTTAGAATTGAAGGTAATTGTCTAGTTACGCATCAACAAGAAGATCACCTTATTTCTCACATAAATCATTTATTAGTACAGCAGAATTTATCAGTGTATCGCATTGAAGAAGAGAAGCATACGTTGGAAGAAATATTTCTAAGCTTAACAGAAAAAGGCGGTGTTTTATAATGATTGCTGCCTTAAGAAGTGAATTATTGAAATTAAAAAGAAAGAAATTATTTTTAGTAGTATTTTTGATACAGTCTTTAGCGTTACTTTGGTTATTTGCTATTGTGTCACAAGAAAAAAAGGAATTTCTAAATTGGGAGTCGCTTCTTTCAAGGGTAAGTATGATAAATGCATTATTTTTACCTATAATGATTGCGACAATTACATCTCGAATAATTGATTTTGAAAATAAGGGGAACACCTGGAAGCTATTGTGTGCAATTCCCACATCCAGGAAGCTAATATATATAACTAAAATTATCTTTAGTCTCTTTTTTCTTGTATACGCAGGTATAATTTCTATTTCTGCAATTATATTAATAGGAAAAATTTTTAATTTTGAAAGTGGAATTCCAGTGATATTATTACTGAAATATGGTTGTTTTACCATTATAGGATGTATTCCAATGGTTATTTTGCAACTCTGGATATCTTTGGTAGTGAAAAATCAAGTATTTGCTTTAACGGCAGGTGTAATCGGCTCATTTCTTGGGTATTTCGGGCAGATGTTACCTTGGAAAACATGGATAATTTGGACCTATTCATCTCTGACAAATCCAATTTCTTGGGCATTTTCCAATGGGAAAATAGTATTTTTCCCAAACCAAGGAGTCATGATGAATCTTTTGTTAAGTTTAGGAGTTAGTTTATTATTTATCGTTCTTAGCACTGCTCATTTTTCGCAAAAAGATATTCATTAGGAGGATGCAGATATGTTATTAAGCTCATTTCGATGCGAATTATTAAAATTAAAACGTTCAAAAATATGGATTGTAATGACATTCATTCCGCTTATTTGTATTGTGCTTGGACTCATAAATTTTCAAGTAAACTACGATGTCTTAATGAAAGCCTCAACAAATGAGTGGGAGAAAGCTTGGACACAAGTTGGATTAATTTATGGATTATTTTTATTTCCTGTAGTAGTAAGTATATATTGTGCGTTTGTATGCCGCTTTGAACATAGCGAGGGAAATTGGAAAAAAATCATCTCTTTACCAATTCCATTTCGATATGTGTACATGGCAAAGTTATTAGTAATCTTTATGTTAACTTTATTGACACAAGTATTTTTTTTAATTGCTTATATCTTAATGGGTAAGCTACTAGGTATTACAAGCCCTATTCCTTGGATTTCATTATTAAATTGGTCATTCAACGGATGGATTGGTACATTTTCAATTGCTGCACTACAATTATTTCTTTCATCTTCTATAAAAAGTTTTGCTGTTCCAGTTGGAATGAGTTTTGGTTTTACATGTATAGGAATGATATTTCATTACTTAAATATCGGGTATATATGGCCATTTGCGCAACCAGGATTAGCAATGGACCCTATTCATCTAGAAGGCTTGCAGACTTTCTTTCAGTTTAGTGGTTTTTATGTCTTAAGTTGCTTATTTGTTATTATATTTACTTTTGTTGGAGTTCGAAGATTTACAATAAAAGATATTATATGAATAGAAGTACAGCGAAATTATTGAAATATTAGGGGACAGAACGGATAAAATTTCTAAGTGGAATACGTGTATTAAGAAAAAGAGCCAATTTTACACTTGATAGGGTAAAATTGGCTCTTTTTCTGTCGGAATTTGCTTAGCGTGGTTTTTTTCCGAAATGCTGGCGGTACCCCATGTCCATCAAGCTAAGATTTTTAGGTACCCCCTAAATGGAAATTTTGTGTTTTTATAGCACTGAAGTTTATTTTTATCGTTTTGGGGGTGTAATAAAACTTTAGCTTGATGGCGATGTGGATCGTACCCCAGATATCACAAAATGATGAGAAAAATGACAATATTGTAAGATAACGAACTATTTTGTAAGGAAAATCACTCGTTTCATTAGCAAATTTTTTCTATAGTAAAGATAAGAAGAAAACAAATAGGGTGATATGAAAATGAGTGTTCTTGAAGTAAAAGGTTTAACGAAATTTTATCAATCAAAAGGTGCGGTTGCGACCAATCTGATTTTTCTTTACAGGCTGTTCGGCTGTTCTTAATGAATTCATGAAATGAGGTTGTACTTATATTGTAAGGAGTGGGACAATTGAAAACGGTACTATCGGTGCAACACCTAACGAAAGAAATCAAGGGCAAGTTGATTGTGCAAGACATATCGTTCGATGTGGTAGAGGGAGAAATTATTGGATTACTTGGTGCGAACGGAGCGGGCAAGACAACCACGATGAAGATGATAGTTGGTCTAAGCACAATAAGTGCTGGGGACGTGCAGATTGCAGGTTACAGTATTAAAAGTCAGTTTTCTAAAGCACTCTTCAATGTAGGGGCAGTGATTGAAGCACCTGCATTCTATCCTTATTTGAGTGGGTACGAAAATTTACGTCAATATCAGCGTTTGCACAAAAATGCAAGTAAGGATTGGTTGCTGGAGGTAGCCAGTCTAACTGGCATAAAACATGCGCTTGAGCAGCGAGTAGGCACGTACTCCATGGGAATGAAACAACGCTTGGGAATTGCACAAGCACTACTGCGAAAGTCAAAGTTGCTTGTGTTAGATGAGCCGATGAATGCACTTGATCCTGCTGGTGTCCGTGAAACTCGGAACTATTTAAATAGAATTGCGGCAGATTTGGGCGTAGCAATTGTGATTTCCAGTCATCAACTGTCTGAGATTGAGCAGATGGCACGCCGAGTGGTTATTATGCAGAATGGCTGCTTAGTGACAGAGCAACGGATTGATGATGGGTTAAATGATGGGGAATTCTGTATCGCTCTTCACATTGATAATGTTGAGCTTACAAGCGAAGTTTTGGTGAGCTTGTTTGGGGATGATTATCATGCATTGGATTATATGCAGACTGAGAAATTATCTAACGGTTTGCATACTATAACAGTATCTATTGATGAAGCTCAAGTTCCAATGTTGATTCGAGCATTGTGTGATGCCGGGGTGGAAGTTCATCGGGTGTTGTCGGCACATACGAGTTTAGAGGATAAGTTTTTAAAATGGACAACTGCACGTGGTGAGGTGAGTTAAGTTGTTATGGAATGAATGTTTGAAGATAGTGAATAAAAGAATCTTTATTCTTTCACACATTGGTTTTATTGTGATGACGGTACTGTTATCTTGGGCATACACCAGTAATATCAAGGCTGATGATACGGTGGCTCAAATAGTAAATGCTTTGCTTGGCCTATCGGGAATGCTTGTTATTCTACCTTGGGTGATTGTTTTGTCACCTCTTATTTGGACGGATGAGTATCAATATGGAACTCTGAAGCAACTGTTCCTGCATACATCCTCGCGCTCACGGTTGTATGTTGCAAAAATTGCTGCGATGATTTTGCTCATCATTACGGGTGTTGTTAATATATTCATTGTTTCTTTGTTAGTAAATCTTCTGATGGCTCCAAAAAACATACAATGGGGCGACATGACGGATGTTATATACTCTATCGGAGCAATCGTATTACAATGTTGCCTATATGCAAGTCTAGCATCCTTGATTGGCGTGTGGACGAGATCATCTGCTATCGCAGTAGGTAGTAGCTTAGTGCTATACTTTTTACAAATGATATTTGGAGGTAGTCTCTTATCTACATCATGGACACACATTCTATTCATTCATCATGATGATTTAAGTGTTTATTGGAGCACGTCACAATATAAATCGGAATTAGTTGGCTTACCTATTTCGTTAGCGATAGATATCACCTATATTTTGTTTTTCTTTGCAATTGGATTATGGTTGTTCGTCAAAGAGAGAGGAGCAGACTAAACATAACACGGAGCTAAGAATGACCAAAATAGAATACAGTTATGTCACTTATACCAATACTCGGGATAAGGGTATGGAAGATAAAATAATGAATGTGAAACTGAAAGTAGCCAATAATGATAATTGATTACGCTAGTCCAATAAACCAGCAGCAGTCTAGGACTTTATTTTTTTGTCAAAGACTACCGCTGGTTTTACATTAAGGTCAGTCTAATATTTTATCTTTTTCGGGCAGAAACAATAGAATCAGGGGTACTACTACATCGCTATTAAGCTAATAAAACTAAATTTCCTTAAAATGAAAAAATACGCTATTCTTTCTGTAGAATCCTAGGTGGTCTGGCCCCATTTGGTGAGACAAAGAAAAAACACCTAGATAACATGTTTCCTATAAGCTATAGGTGACATATTATCTAATTTTCTCTGAATCCGTTCATTATTATAGTAGTGGATGTATTCATCCACAGTTTGTATTATACTAGCATTATTCGATTGTTTTATATTTTGCGCATAGAATCCTTCGGATTTCAAATGAGAATGAAAGGATTCTATGAGGGCATTATCATGGCAGTTTCCTGTACGAGACATGCTTGTGATAATGCCTTTTTCTTTGACATATGTTTGAAATTGTTTTGATGTATACACCTTTCCTTGATCCGAATGTAAAATCGTATCAATCACATTTCGCTTTTTTAAAGCCTCTTTTAGAGTATCTAATACAAGAGAAACATCCTGTGTCTCAGCTATTTTATAACTTACAATTTCATTGTTAAACCCATCTATAATAGATGAAAAATAAAGAGTCTTATTGCCGAACATCAAATATGTGATATCAGTGAACCATTTTTCATTAGGCTTGGTAGCTTTAAATCTCCGTTGTATTCTATTTTTAGCTACCACTGGTTCATGACCGAGTACAAATATCTTTTTCTTTTTTCTAACCCGAGATAATACGTTGTATTTTCTCATGATACGTAATACTTTTTTATGATTCATTACGATGTTAAATTGATCACGTAGACAAGCTGTAACCCGACGATATCCATACCGATATTTATGATGTTGACATATTTCTATTACGGTTTTTTCTTCATGGTTAGTTACTGTTTTCTCCTGCTTTTTCCAACGATAATAAGTAGCACGTGAAATATTAAATATGGAACACAGTTCTGCAATTGTAAAAATTGATTGCCATTCCTTTATCATTTTCATTATTTCTTCTTTTCCTCCCACCTCCTTAAGATTTCTTGGCACTTTTCCAGCAATATAATCTTTGCCTTTAAATAACGTATTTCTAATTCTTTTTGTTCAAGTTCTGTTAACCTTTTTAAGCCTTTTCCATGTGCAGATTGTCTTACAATAGATCGTTCAAACCGATAGGTTTCGCCTTCACGATACCATTTCATCCAAGTTTTAATTTGAGCCACATGTCTAATTCCTAAGGCATCCATAATTTCTTTATTTTTGAATCCTTGGTGTTTCATTTCAACTACTTTCCACTTTATTTCGGCGGGATAATGCACCTTTTTCCCCATACGAAAAACACCTCCATTAAAATCATAACTGATACTTACGATTTAGAGAGGTGTTTTTTATCGTCTCATTCCCAGGGTTCACTCCAATGAGAAAGGATGGTGTTTTTAATGAATCCTATTATTTCAAATGAACTGAATCTTTTCGCACAAGAGCTACAATACTTTTTATCTCCAGTAGTCCTACAAGATATCGCCAAACAAGTTGGCTTTGTACAGCGATCTAGTAAGTATCAAGCAAAAGAACTCATTGCCCTTTGCGTATGGCTCAGTCAAGAAATTGCTAGCACATCACTTACACAATTGTGCAGTCAGTTGGAGGTTTCCACTGGGGTACTTATAAGCCCAGAAGGACTGAATCAACGCTTTAATCCAGCAGCTGTCGCATTTCTTCGAGAAGTCTTTACTTCTCTTCTCACACAAAAACTCTGTTCAAATCACTCGCTTTCTGCACACATGATCTCTACTTTCAATCGTATCCGTATTTTAGATGCGACAGTGTTTCAACTGCCTGATCATTTCGCCACTAACTATCAAGGTTCAGGCGGGAGTAGTAATACGGCAGGCGTGAAAATCCAATTGGAATATGATTTACTTAGTGGTCAATTTCTTAACGTGCAGCTTGGACCAGGAAAGAATAATGATAAAACATACGGTACCATCTGCCTTGAAACCGTAGAGGCGGGTGATTTGTGTTTACGTGATCTTGGTTACTTCGATTTAGGAGACTTACAAACTATTCATGATAAAGAGGCTTACTATATCTCGCGATTGAAGCTGAATACACGCATTTATATCAAGAACCCTGAGCCAGAATACTTCAACAACGGCACGTTAAAAAAGCAGACCGAATACATCCAGCTTGATATGACACAAATGATGTCTGGTCTAATCCCTGGTGAAACGATAGAAATCCCCGAGGCATACATTGGCCAAAATCAGAAACTTCCAGCACGTGTTATTATCCATCGTTTAACCGATGATCAAACGCAAACACGTCTGAAAAACCAAGCGATACGTGAAAAGAAGAAAGGCATTGTCATGAAGGATAAAAGTAAACGTTTAATGGGCATGAATGTATATATCACGAACACGTTGCTAGAAGAAGTACCGACAAACTACGTGCATTCATTATATTCACTTCGTTGGCAGATTGAAATTTTGTTTAAAACGTGGAAGTCATTCTTTGAAATTGATGAATGTAAAAATATAAAAAGAGAACGCCTAGAGTGCCATTTATATGGACAACCCATCGGCATTCTCCTCTGTTCTTCTACGATGTTTCAAATGCGTCAGTTTCTGCTTGAAAAGAAAAAGCAGGAGCTGAGTGAATACAAAGCGATTTATATGATTAAAGATTACTTTCCGTTACTATTTCAAGCGATAGCCGTTGGCACAGAAGAACTTTTAAAAATTCTGCATCGCCTTTATCAGCTGCTCAAAAAAAACGGTCGTAAATGTCATAGGTATAAGAAGATGACCGTCTTTGATATTCTAGGGATTGTGTATAAAACGACGGTGAAGCGTAGACAAGCTGCCTAGCAAAAAAATCGCATTTTAATAGGCTTCTTTAGCATGCCTACTTTTTTATCATTTGCTAGTTTTGAACCAAGAATCATTACGTATCTAGTAATTTACTTGGTTAGCTTGATGGGTATGTGGCGATACCCCATGCAAATCAAGCATTTACACGATGCCCCTATATTAGCTTTTTACACTCTAAAATAAAGTCAATATCCTCACAAGTAGTATCCTCATTGTAAATACGTTCAATAACTACCGCTGCATACTCTTTATCTTCATATGTTTCTAAAAATCTATTCATATAGTTTTTACGATTTTTTTTGCTTCTTCCTGACCTAAATTATTTTCCATTAATTCAGGGTTGAAGGTTGGATGCTATCCAGATATATGATGTTACCTTCAGATTATTAAATGAAAGAATTTACTAGTTTTTAAAACAAATATAATAACCACCTATCTGTTATACGATAGATGGTTATTATATTTTTAAATATGGCATTAAACAATTTATAAATCTTATACATTTATTATTTAATTATTCTTTTTACATCCTCTACACTTACTGAAGTTGCTTCCGCTATGATTTCAACCGAAACACCTAAATTGAAAAAGTTTTGGATTAAATGAACTCTTTCTTGTTCTCTTGCTTTTTGATCAACCTCTAATAATTGTTGTAATAAATCTGTACTCATTATAAACACTCCTCATAATTTTTTTAATAACAAAGCAAATCAACCATCTTCTCTGTTTTCTTAGAAATTTTTTTTAATAATAAAGAAAAGCTGATGGATAAATCCTCCACCAGCTTTTCTATTTCTTGCTATTCAATTAGAAGCTAACCGTCGCTGCTTCCTCTCCTGAACTAATCATTCGTTGTTCAATCTTTCCTAGCAGTTCCTTTATCTTACTTGAATAAAGTTTAACTGCTTTCGTAGATTGAGCATTCTTAAGCTCTTCTGTCCATTCTGCTAAATCTTCCTTTTCTTGATCATCTAGATAATCAAAAACTTCCTTTCGAGACATCGGGCTCACCTCAACTCAACTCTCTTTATTTGGCCGTTACATAACCAAATCTCCTCATCTCTCTATTTCTATTTATACCAGATTACTCCTCTTTTATTCCTTATTCTTTTTTTCGAGTTCGGTCAATTTCTTTGAAATCGACTGAATCTCGTCAGTTTTTACTTGTTCCGTCGCCAAGCGATTGTGCAGCAGGAAAGCTTGCCCTGAAATCCCAGCAAGAATACTCACCTTAAGAATATCCATCAGTGTTTCAGGGTTAAACATTGCAACACCCACAAGTGAAGCAATACTTCCTACAAACATCTCTCCCAAGAAACCCGGGTGAAATGCAAGCTTGCTTTTACGAGGCAACAAAAACTTTTTGTTTGTGATGTAATGACTAGCCAATCCTGAGACCATACCAGCCACAACTGATACAATTACTGTAACCAACATAATATGCACCCCTTTTCGAAAAACTTTTGACATTGCAGCAGCAGTTTCTATTTAATAATTAGTTCCTATGACAGAGCATCACCCCTTTCAGGCAAAAACAAATAACCTTCCAGGAAAATGAATTGTTTACACAATGAAATAAAGTAACATAAAGTTCCTTTTTGTGTAATTTCATTAACCCGAAAGGTTATAAGTAGTTAGTGATATAAAAAAAGAAAAAGAAAAAAATGCAACTAAATTATATCACAATGCGGTTTGTTTTATCTCTAAATTCAGAAAATTTATTCTGTTATTTAACTTTCTCAAGTTAACAAATCAAATTCTTCGATACTTTTACACTTTCTAATAATTCGAAAGCCTGATTATTATTTATTTTTTCAATCTGCCATCAATTATGCTGTAGATCACACTACAATTTTGATGAATATAGAATTCCAGTATCTCAAGTGCTACCTGTTTTTCCTCTACGTCTTTATATTTGTAATTAAAGGTGACCACTTTTTTATTATTTTCATAGTCGATATATCTACCCTTCTTAGAAAATAAAAAAGACAAGGAATTGATCCTCGTCTTTTTCATAACTGCAGTTAATTTATTCCTTCATAAACAATCATAACGGTTACAAGTGTTTGGCCTTGATCATATTCACGATTAATGATCCCACTTGGTTTTATTTCTTTGACTATTTTCCCTTGATTATTACAATATTTCAAAAAACTATTCACTTCTTCATCAATTCTTAAAGCATCAGCAATCAAAGTTCTAATTTGTAACATAGTGAATTCCTCCAAGTAATTTGTTATTTTAAATATGTAATCTCAGAAATACGAAATCCATCTATTTCTGGTACATATTTAAATTCCAGAATTAAGTCGTTTTGTTTTACCAAAAACAATCCTTTTTTTACTTTTGTAACAGTTCTTGGTCTTTCATAATTAAATAGACTTGGTTTACTTTTATAAGTAACTTTGTAATTCTTATTTGTACTAAAATAGTCCGATGTAAATTCATCAGCTAATTCTGTAGTAGTTACATGATTTCCTAAAAACATTTCTAGTTTTCTTTTATTTTGATAAATGGTTAAGTAGCCGTTCTTATTAATATCATCAAATATTAATTTGAATTGCCCTCCTAAGTCGTTAATCACATTTTGTGATAATTCATCCTCAAACAAATAATCGTATTGAACTTTTTGTTTCAAATCCCCTACTTTGACAGGAGTTAAAGCATCTGTTTGAGGTTCATCCTTTATAAAGGTGTTATAAAAAACAAACATCATAGCTAAAACGCCTAACACTAAAAATAATCTCTTACTCTTCATAAAACCTTCATGCTTTCACAATGTGACATTCTCCAAAAAACGCAAAAAAGCCCTTTTCGGAGTTGTATTTAAAAAGAAAGTAAAAGTAAAAAACTTAAACTATCTTTGAAAATCGAAACCCCGAAAGGGCTACAGTAATTATTGATATAAAAAATTGAAATTTAAAAAAGGTATACTTAATTTTAACAAATTACACCTGTAAAAACAACAATTTTCAGAATATTTAATCTGTTAGTTTTATGTTATGATGAATACTATAAACCCTCAGAACGGAGTTTGATCTACAATTGAAAAAACATCTACTTTCTGTTTTTCCAATATTAATATTTCTAATTAGTGTTACCTTACTGTTACTAAGACAGTTCGTTCTTTTTCCATATAAAGTTTCTGGAGTTTCTATGGAAAACACCTTATTTAATAATGACAAGGTTTTGATTAATCACTTTACCAATTCAATAGAAGATCTGCAGAGATTTGATGTTGTTGTTGTTAATTCCCCCCTAGAAAACACTTCTAATAAAAAAACAATTATAAAAAGAGTAGTTGGTTTACCTGGAGATACAATAGAATATAAATCACAGCAGCTTTATATAAATGGACTTCATGTAAAAGATGCATACTCAAAAGGTAAAACAGCTGATTTTTCATTGAAAAATATTTATGGTTTCGAAAGGGTTCCGAATAATACAATTTTTGTATTAGGGGATAATCGTGAAGAAAGCTTAGACAGCAGATTTAAAGAAATAGGATTTATATCTTTGAATAATATTGAAGGTAAGGTAATTTTACGCTATAAACCATTCAATAGATTTATGAAATTTTAATACAATTAATTAAACATATAAAAAAGCTCCAACTGTAGGACAGTCGGAACTTTTTACAATATAATTTTGATTAGTTAAGTTCGACTGATACAAAAACTTATAGATGAACCTTCTAAAATCTTCGCTATTTTGAACTACCCCCACTTTCACTTCGTTTAGAAAAAGGGGATTCCTAAGTAAAGAGTTCTATCGAACTCTAATTTATTAGGCTAGCTCCACAGTCCTTGCGGTTAGAAGCCTTATCGCTTCATTCTTTAGATCGATACTTACGTTAATATCCCTATCATGGTGTGTACGACCAGAAGGGCAGTCCCATTTACGTAGGTTTAGATTTTTAACGTCTTTGTTTTGATATCCACAACAAGAACATAATTGGCTGGAAGCAAATGTTTTCGATACGACAATGACTTGTTTGCCGTACTATTTTGCTTTGTATTCTAACATGGATCGAAATTGCGACCAAGATACTTCACTAATCGCCTTTGCTAACTTATGATTCTTTAACATATTGGATACTTGTAAATCCTCAATACTGATAACATCGTGGTTTTTGATGATTTCAGTTGAGACTTTGTCTAAGTAGTCTTTTCTAGCATTTGAAATATATTCATGAATTCTAGCTACCTTTACTCGCTGCTTATTCCAGCGAGAAGATCCTTTCATTCTTCTAGAAACAACACGCTGTACTTTCGCCAAATTAGCTTCTAATGATCGGAAAAACTTCGGATTTTTATAAGGCCTTCCATCTGACAAAATGGCGAAATCTTTTAGTCCTACATCTATTCCAATGTAAGAATGTGTTTTCGGAAGTTCTTGTACTTCTGTTTCAACTAACAATGACACAAAACATCTTCCAGAAGGATTCCTTCTAACCGTAGCGTTTACAATACGTCCTTTCACTTCGCGTTCCTTGAGGAAGGAGTCTTCTTGGCTAAAATGATAAATTTCCGCTAAAATCTTATTTAACTACATCATTAGAATTTGATGCAAGTAATCCATTACCCTGCTCTTTAGAAGTTGTTCCTGCAGTTTTCTGTTCTGGCTTTTGCTCTGGCTTTTCTTTCTCAAGAACTACCACATTTACTGTTTCAGTTGAGCTATTTCCTGCCTTATCGGTTGCCGTTACTTGAACTGATATTGCGCCTGGCTTACTTGTATCATACGCTCCTACTGTTACTACTGGATTGGGATCTTTATTATCTTTTACACTCACTAAACTTCCCCGACTTAATTTATCTCCCACATGAACGGTTACACCTTGTTTCGCTGTTATTACTGGCGCTTCCGTATCCTTCTCTTCTTCTTTTTCTACTACGTTAACGGTTACCGTTGCAGTTGAGCTGTTACCCCCAATATCAGTTGCCGTTATTTGAACTGATATTGTACCTGGCCTACTTGTATCATACGCTCCTACTGTTACTACTGGGTTTGGATCTTTATTATCTGTTACTTCTACTAAATCTCCTGCATTTAAGCTATCTCCTACATGTACAGCTACACTTTGTTTTGCTGTAATTACCGGTGCTTCTGTATCTTTTTCCTCTTCTTTTTCTACTACGTTAACGGTTACTGTTGTACTTGAGCTATTTCCTGATACATCTGTTGCCGTTACTGTTACTTGAATTTCCCCTGCCTTACTTGTATCATACGCTCCTACTGTTACTACTGGATTCGGATCTTTATTATCACTTACTTCTACTAAATCTCCTGCATTTAAGCTATCTCCTACATGTACAGTTACACTCTGTTTTGCTGTAATTACTGGTGCTTCTGTATCTTTTTCCTCTTCCTTTTCTACTACGTTAACAGTTACTGTTGTACTTGAGCGATTTCCTGATGCATCTGTTGCCGTTACTGTTACTTGAATTTCTCCCGCCTTACTTGTATCGTAATCTCCCACTGTTACTACTGGATTCGGATCTTTATTATCACTTATCTCTACTAAGTCTCCTGCAGTTAGACTATCTCCTACATGTACTGTCACACCTTGCTTCGCTGTAATTATTGGTGCTTCCGTATCTTTTTCCTCTTCTTTTTCTACTACGTTAATGGTTACTGTTGTACTTGAGCGATTTCCTGATGCATCTGTTGCCATTACTGCTACTTGAATTTCCCCTGCCTTACTTGTATCATACGCTCCTACTGTCACTACTGGATTTGGATCTTTATTATCTTTTACTTCTACTAAATCGTCTGCACTTAGACTATCACCGACATATACTGTCACACCTTGTTTTGCTGTAATTACTGGTGCCACTGTATCTTTTTCAGGTTTCTCTGGTTTTGTTGTACCACCATCGTTACCATCGCCGCCTGTTGGTGGGTTTGTACCTCCTCCACCGTCGTTACCATCGCCGCCTGTTGGTGGGTTTGTATTTCCTCCACCATCGTTACCATTGCCGCCTGTTGGTGGATTTGTATCTCCTCCGCCATTATTACCATCGCCGCTTGTTGGCGGTTTTGTATCTCCTCCGCCACTAGAGTCTCCAGAAGTTGTTGGCTTTTTATCATTATTAATTGGAGGTATTAAATTATCTGCACTAGCCACTCCATCATTGATATTTAGATCGCCACCAAATACAAAGTTCTTACTACCCTTATTATCCGAGACAGAAGGATTGTTTGTTGCTGATGCTATTGAAGTATTTAAATCTGAAAAACGATTATTTGATTTATCACTGTCAATAACTGATGCTAGATTTCTATCTGAATTTATAGCCGCGATCGCAATTGAATCCGTTAAATCATCAAATTTCTTTTTGGTTTTGTTATTTTCAATGATTCCGGCTAAATTTTGATCTGAGCTACGTTTTGCATTATCAATGATTTCATCAAAATCATTAGTATTTAAATTCTCAGTTGTTGCATCCTTACTTTCATCTTTTTTCTCATCTTTCTTCTTTTCTTTTTCCGTATCTTTTTTCTTTTTAGATACTGATGCTGTTTTGGTGCTCTTTTTTTCCGAAGTAAACAGCGAGCAGCCTGAAACTACCCCAACACTTAGGGTAGTAGCAGTAGTAGCAAGTAAAACTTTCTTAAAAATTTTCGAATAATCTAATGGCACAATCAATTCCTCCCCATTACTTAACCTGCACTAATAGTTGCTACAGAGGTAGCAGAGCTATTAGGTGCAGAATTATTAATTTTTTCAAGTAAATCTTTATTTCCAACCTTTTGAGCAAACTTTTTAGCTTCCTCAGATTTATTTAATTTCAAATAACTATTAACAATAATTCCTTCTCTTCTGCCATCTAGTGGAACATGGTCTTTTAATTTAATAACTTCTTCATGTCTGTCATCTAATGCTGCAATTTCAAAATGAATTAGTGGATTTTTTGTTTTGAGTTCTTTTACTTTTTTCAAATTATCTACAGCTATATAATATGAAACTACTGATTCTGCAAAATCTTGCTCTAAGTCAATAGCCTTTTGTGCTTTACCGCTTAAAAGATAAGTAAATAAAACTGCCTTTTTATCTTCTTTTCCTAACTTTTTATAATCCACTTTATCAAATTCCAAGGCAGCATCTTGATATTTTTGAACTGCAGATAACCTTAATCCATTTATTAGATTCGCGTTAACTTCTAAACTATTTACATTATTTGCAGATGCAGCCTGTGAATTCTTCAAATTGCTAAAGGCAAAACCTGCTAATATTAATAAAACAATCGATGCGATTCCTATAATAGCGTACTTATATTTTTTCATATTATTTAAGATTCCTTTTTTATCGATTACTTCTTTCTCTTCTTGTTTAAATCTAGTTTCATTTGGTAGATTTCTTTTCTTATTTAAATTAATTTCATCACTTTCTGGTTCTCTTTTAACCACAACTATTTTTTGTCTCTTTTGTTCTTCTATTCTCTTTTCTTCCTCTAATCTTCTTTTTCTTACTTCTTCAAGTTTTTTCTCTTCTTCTTTCCGTCGTGCTTCAGCCTGTTTCCTTGCTTCTTCTTCCGCCTTTCTACGCGCTTCCGCTTCTTCACTTTTCCTTGCTTCTTCCTCTGCCTTTCTACGTGCCTCCGCTTCTTCACGTTTCCTCGCTTCTTCCTCTGCTCTTCTACGTGCTTCCGCTTCTTCACGTTCCCTTGCTTCTTCTTCTGCCATTCTACGTGCTTCCGCTTCTTTACGTTTCCTCGCTTCTTCCTCTGCTTTTCTACGTGCTTCCGCTTCTTCACGTTCCCTCGCTTCTTCCTCTGCTTTTCTACGTGCTTCCGCTTCTTTACGTTTCCTTGCTTCTTCCTCTGCTTTTCTACCTTCTTCTACTTCTGGTTGTTCTTTATTAAAATTGCTTTCCGAAGTGCTTGACTGTTTTTGAATTGTCGTAATCCAATCAAGAGCCGGATTACTATTTGAAGCTTCATTTTTAGGTGTATTTAAAACTACATTTTCTTCTCTATTTTCACTTTGTTTCAACTGTTGTTCCAAATGCTCTTGTTGGAATTTCTCACTTACTTGATTCTCATGAATATCCTCATATTGTTCTTCTTCCTCAGCTAATAATCGTTCTCGTCGTTCTTTTTCTTGTCTAATCCTTTCCTTAATTACGTTTCTTTTTCTATTATTTTGCATATAACAACAATGGCCTCCTTTCTATTGGTACCTCATTAATGAGAGTAATTAAATTATTTATCCTTCATAATTAATCATGAGATATTTCTATAGAAAAACTAAGGAAAAATAAAGGTAATATTATTTTTTAAAGCATAATAAATAAAAAAAGGATAAACAGGTTGCACCCATTTATCCTTCTTTTTATTTTACATCTATTGAGGTTATAGTACATGTTATCCCCTTAATACATCAATTTGTTTCCAACTTTTAGATAGAAAAAGATGCAATACACTCGTCGCACTAAATATTCAGATATATACGAGTATATATTTTCACGCCATATTAAGTTCATCCATAACTTTCAACTTTTCATGTAGTAGATTAAAAATCTCATCTTTATAGTCACATTTCTTCAATTTTTTAATTGCTTCTTCCTTTATTTGTGACACTCTTTCAGTTGTTATCATAAGTGCTTTTGCAATTTCTTTATGCAAATACACTTTACCATCTAAAAGACCAAAACATAGATTTAGTACCATCTTTTGTTTTGGGTTTAATACTTCATCAAATATTAACCATATCTCGTAATTTAAGTCTTCAATTACTATCTCATTTATTAAAGGAATTGCTGAATTATCATCATAGAATGGCTTCGACATACCTATATCTTCATTTATTGTATCTATATCCAAAGTCATAGTAGTAGCTCGCTTATAATATACGTTGTGCCTAATGACTGTTTCGCTTGTTACATCTAACTCTTTTACAACTTCCTCCACCGTAGGGGTTCTGTTATACATTTGTAAATATTTATCTTCTAACTCGACATATTTTAAATTAAATTGATTCACATAATTAGGTATTTTAAAAGGCCCAGACTTTTTTTTACATATAATTCCTAACATACTTTTTTGTATCCACCAAAAAGCGTATGTGGAAAAGCAATAGCCTAAAGCCGGATTAAAATCTTCCATTGCTCGTAACATTCCCTCATTTCCTTCTTGAACCAGATCATCAAACTCTATATCAGGGTGCTTGTTTTTGTACTTTCTTGCAATAGATAATACTAGTCCTACATTCACATGAAATAAATAATCACGTAGATCCTTTTCACCATGTTTGTACCGCTGAAATAATTTTAAACTTTCCTGTTTTGATAGTACCTTATAATTTCCTATTTCCTTAATTTCAAAAGTGTTTCCTTCTGGATAAGCCATTGGCTTAATACTTCTTGCATTAGAATCTTGTGTTATAGTTTTATTTAATGACTCATCGCGATTCAAGCTGCTATATGATTGATTCATACCTATTCCGTTGCCAAAACCTTATAAAAGTCTATAAAGTTTGTTTATTTCCCTGTTCTACGAGTCCGGTTTTGCCAAAGCTACTACCGTTTGATATAACTCTCCGAGGGCGTAAATTCGGATACAACGCATCCTACATATTAGCCATAACGTTTAGGTGTTAATTGGCTAATTCATAACGTGACAAGTTGATGGCTGCATTCAAATCCCGATCTATGACATGACTACAAGCACATTTGTATATGCGATCAGATAGCTTTAGATCTTTCTTGATGCTCCCACAACTTGAACACATCTTAGAAGATGGATACCATTTATCAGCTTCAATAAATTCAATACCGTATTTTTCGCTTTTATATTGAATTTGTCGCTTAAGCTCATATAAACATTGTTTTGCAATAGCTTTAGACAAGTGCTTATTCTTCATCATTCCTTTGATGTTCAAGGTTTCCATCACGATTCGATATGGCTTGGTTTTCACGATATCTTTCGTGACTTGATGAAGATAATTTGTTCTGATATTGGTCAACCTTCTATGCAAGTGTTGTATTTTCTTTTTGACTTTTATAATGTTGCCGGTTTTGATGAAACGGTTTCCCTCCTTATTTATTTCATATTTGCGAGAAACTTGACGTTGCAACCTACGAAGTCGTTTCTCTACCTTTTTTACTGTTTGTGTTTTGTTGATATTTTTCTTTTTCTCTCCATCCGAGCAAACAGCCAGTTCCTTCACACCAACATCAATACCTAGTGAGACATCTGTTAATTCTATTTTGGGACATTCGTTTTCTACGCCAACGGACAAATACCAATACTTTCCGTCGAAATGAATACGTGGATTCTTATACTTTACATCGACTGGTAATGATTCTGAAATTTTCATCCATCCAACTTTTTCAATCAACACTTCGTTATTTCGAACTTTCAATTTCACATTATCGTTGTAAAAAGACGGCTTGGATTTTCTTCTGCTTTTGAAACATGGTTTATTAGCCAGCCCCTTGAAGAATCGCTTATATGCTTCACAAGCATCTTTGATCGCTTGCTTTGTAATGTTATTGGATACTTCGTATAGCCATACATATTCTTCTGTTTGTTTCAGAACGGTTAATTCTTTACGAAGGAGGCCGTCAGATAGAAATTTACCACCGTGCTTGTGATTTTCTTCTTGTTTACCTAATGTCCAATTATAAGCCCATCGGGCTGTTCCAACGGATTTCCAAAGTTGATGTTCTTGTTCTTTATTTGGTCTTATTCTTACTTTCCTCGCAAGTATCATTTTTCATCAACTCCTTAATCATCTTCTTGGCTTTATTGGATCTTTTGCCTTGCAATCTACAGCTGAAAACAGTGCCAATCTGAATTAAATCTTCTACTAATTCTTGTTTCTCGGTCTTTTTTGTATGGTCAATGACCTCAATAGTCGTTCCATATTTATTACATAGGTTTTCGATTAATTCATACCCGAATCGAATTAACCGATCTTTATATAGAATAACAATCTTTTCTACTTCCGAATTAGTGACCTTATCAATTAGTTCATTTAATCCCTTTTTATTATAGCTAATCCCACTTCCTATATCAGTGATGATTTCAAATTGATAGCCTTTAGCAAACATATACGTTTTTACGTTATCAATTTGTCTTTCCAAATCATCTTTCTGTTTATGAGAGCTAACTCTACAGTATCCTATCACTATTTTGTTTAACTGCATTTCACCTTTAATACCCAAAAAGTGATTAAGTTGTTCTTGTGAGTAATATCGATAACCCCTATCCGTTACGTGATGTGGTTTAAAAACATTTTGTTTATCCCAGTTTCTTAACGTTTGAGTTGTCTTTCCTATTAAATTAGCAAATTCACCTATGGAATAGTACTTCATCTATATCACCTCTCTAATTATTATTACTTAAACTTTATAATAATTAGAGGGTCTTTTATAAAGTTTTATAGATTTATTTCAACTGTTACTTCCCTCCCTTCTCATTTTATCGAATTGTTTCTAAAAACATCTTTGTCTCCTTTTGTACGTTACTAATCAACTTACAATTCCTTGCGCATGTATTGGCAACTTCTTTATGTGCTTTTGTTTTTCTCAATTCTATATAAATATCGCATCCTTTGCAGATGCTACTAATACCTTCCATTATTTCTAATTGTCTTCTTCTTTCATATAAAAACTGCTCTTTTGTTTTCTTCTCGCTTACTCGTCTCCCCATTTGTTTCACCTCGTATACATGAATAGTATTATTTAGTCATTTAAAACTACTATCGATATTACATAGATACGAAACTTCACCTTAAAACTCTTCCAAATTTATCCTGTATGTATATGATATAGGATTATAACAAAATGTAAAACAAATTATTCCGAAAATTTAAAAGATTACTGAGATATTAAAATATCCATCATCTCCTTATGATTAAACTAATTATATTTATATAAATCTTGATAATCATCAAGGTTTATATACAATTTAAACCCTGATGACTATCAAGAACACGTATAAAATAATGGATGTTTTGTATTCTTCTATACAAAACATCCGTTTAGAAAGAGTAAAAAATAAATTTACCTTTAAAGCTTCCAAATTTATATTTCCTCGAATCTCATATGTAATTTTTGTATAATCAACATAGAAATTTCAATTTTATAAAAACCACTCATTCTAGTTATGGTATACAAAAGTAATTAATCATTTGTATCCCCTATTAATATGTTTTTTAACTTATTTTAATCAAAATAGCGTTTATCTCACTTTCTCTATTGCTGGAATATAATCGTTTAATAGTAAATCATCTAGCCCCTTTCCAAGATTAATATCCCAACTTGCATAATTAATACTTATTCCTTCTTGATAAAGCGTTTGTGCACATTCTAATAACGACCGCTGAACATCTGAATTTGTAATCATATCCATATCTAAAGCGAACGTTGCCTGTTTAACTCCCATTTTTTTTAATGGTTCAATTAATATTCTCCATACTTTAACCCCAGGTATTGATACGACTGTGGTACCATACATTAATTTTTCCTCATTTGTTAATAGCTCGTCTAAGTTTTCTGCAGCAATATCAGACTTTAAACTCCCTTCTGAAATCCATACATTATCCTTTTTTATTAATTCTCCACGTTCCCAATTTTTCAGCTCTCGACTAGGTACTGCTACATGTATTGGCAACGGGTTCCCAACTCCTGTTCCATGAAATCTCCCACCTGAGCTGATCCAAATATATTTACTTTCTAACTTTAATTGTATTTCACCTAATTTTTCACCCTCATAATTAATTTCATACCATTCTTTAACATCGACTTTACCTTTAAATATAGACTCTATCTTCCCATTGATTTTGTAGGTCACCTCTATAGTATTGGGTTGCTCAATAACTTCTGCCTTAAAGCTTGGTTTATGATTTTTTACAACTGTCATATATTCAGGATCATCAATTCTACATTGAAAACCGCATATCTGATTATATATATTTCTCTGCGGTATTAATAAAGAATCTCTCCTACCTGCAAACGTGAAATATCTTCCATCCTTCGTTTCTTTTGCATAAAATCCTGGAATTCCAACAATATAGCTTGTTTTCCCTCCTACTTTTTTTATTAACTCTTTCGTAGTATCCCAAGGTTTAATAGGAAAACTTTTGTAATTTCTAACATTTATTACTTCCCTTGTAATCCTACGTTTTGATCCCCTTAACATTTTAATATGTTCATCTCGCACGTCTAAAGATTCTAGAAATAAAGTGTACATAATATCAAGGGTGTAATCATTTTTCTTCCTATGTTCCTTAATCATCTGATCTTGAGAAAAACCATATCCCCTTTTTTGATCTTCAGCTACTATATGTAAATAGCCTGCTTCCCCGAATACTGTTTCTGATGAAATTCGTCCACATATTATTTTGGTTTCAGAATCATTAACCATGCACCATCCTTGCTTACCACATATAGGGCATGTTGTTCTATAATATTCAAACCATCTCTCATTACTCCCCTTATTCATGCTTCTCACTGGTCTTAATATTCTACTTGTTGCTAACTTTTCAATTGACATCACATCTCACCTTTTCCCTTAATCAAATAAAAAAGCCCTTTGGAATACGGAGGTTAATTACCACACAAACGTGTAATTTAATCCGTAACCCGAAGGGCTTCATGTAATCACTAGAAAATAAAAAAATTTACGTTTTATAATAAGAATATACTAAAAATTACAAATTTAATCTAGGGGTTAATTAGAATATTCTTTATTTAATCAAATAATCTTCTAAATATTATTAAACCCCACACTATAATTATACATGGGCATCTCACTATTTAACTCCTTTTGGACCTTTTAAAGCAAGAACTTCTTCAGAATCAGATACTATTTTAGCAATCTATATTTACCAAGCTATAAGGATACTCGTTATTAACGGTTCACTAATGTTTCTCTGCTGAATTTTTTTGATACAGTATATATACCCTACTAACCAATTAATTGCACTATTAAGTGCATTCTTGTTAACCATAATCAATTCATTGTAAACAATTATCATAACTTTATATTTTGTCCAAAATTAATTATTCCTACTTTAAAAAAATTTAGACCAAGGACTATAAAACAATCATATAATTATCAATCTCATGTTGATATCAACAGAAAATCAATACATCTTATCCATATTTGACATTGACATATCAAACGAGATTAACATGTCAACTGAATCGCGCCAACTTAAATGCTAGTATCTATCAATTAACATCAACATAACATTAACAAGCGGACGTTTATCAAAAATATTTGTGGCTATCAAAACTTCAAGATCTATATTAGTTGAACATTAGCCTATTGCAACGGATTGTACGGAAGTATGTTAATTAATAAGCTAACATTGAAAATGTTTCAATGCTAGTAAAATATACAAAAGAAACAACACGAAACTATCAATCTCATGTTGATACCAATGGAAAGATAACTGATTTTTAATCTCTCATTTGTTATTAACATGTTAACTGAGATTAACATGTTAAGTGATTGTATTCTCTTGTTATCAATATCATTCTGATTAAGATTGACATAACATTAACAATTCGGTATCAAAAAAGAAGGAATGTTTATAACTTTCGAGATTTCAATATCTATATCGGCTGAATTTTTTCTTCTGCGGTAGTTTTCTTGAAGTGAATCTAGTAACGATCTATCCTAAAGAATGTTTCGACACTATCAAAACATAGTTAAAGATTTAATCGAGTAATAAATAATGACAGCAATTCAATGATTTTTACCGATTATTTATCATTTACATATAGTTAAAAAACAGCACATATAAAGGAATACAGTCTGCATTGTTGATTTCAAATCAACAATTTCCATTTAACATTAATATAACATTGACAATTAAGCAGTTGAAATACGCATAAATGCAGGTCTTCGAGATCTGTATTTATTATAAATTTATCTACCACCACGGTTTTCCCTTTATTTATCATCGATATATAATCTAAGATTGACATGTTAAGTGTTTGTTTTCTTTTGTTGTTAATATTATTCTAATTGATATTGATATAACATTAACAATAAGGTGTTGAAAAAGGAGTAGTATTTATAACTTTCGAGATTTCAAAATCTATATTGATGAAAATTTTCTTCTGTGGCGGTTTATTCGAAGCTAATCTAGTGATGATCTATCCAAGAAGATGTTTTCACACTATCAAAAAATAGTTGAAATTTAACCTCAATAATAAATGACGACAGCAATTCAATGGTTTTCATACCTTTTTTATCATTGACATACAGTCTAAATGCCAAACGTAGAGAAAAATGCCATTTATATTGTTAATGTCATATCAACAATTTGTATTTAACATCAATATGACATTAACCATTAGATAGTTGAAATGGTCATAGAAGCAGCTTTCGGGTTTTCAAGATCCGCATTAGTTAAAAATTTATCTACCACACAGATTTCTATTGAAAAATAAAAAAAGAAAACACCCTAAAAGAACTCTATTTGTAGCTAGAAACCAACAAGAATTCCATACAATTGATAGTTTCTTATTAGTAACACACAAAAATTAATAGTTTTCTCTTTATTTATCATTGATATATAACCCGAGATTAACATGTTAATAGGGCTAGTTATCAATTAATGCTAGCGTCATATCAACTATCACCAATATGTATTGACATGACATTAACAATTATTGATTCTAAAGTTGAGAATATACATACAAATAGAGTTTTAGGTTCTACATCTATTAAAAGGCTTTTTTCTATAGCAAAATTCACTGGCTAAACAGGAGAAGATGTCATTCTTGAAAGCATTTTGATAATTACTTCCGATTTAAAAGCAGCAATTGTATGAATCAATTTTGATTATATAGAGATCACTTGTAAAGGGCGGTACCCCCTAGAAAAAGTGAATTTATATTAAACCGTATTAAAAGTAATTCAATAACCTATAATAACCTTCATGTGCATTCTAAAGACCTGCTGAAACCAATTAACTATACAGTTCTTAGTTTTCTACTACCGAGTTTCATAAATAATAATAAATATAGGCCCTTATTTATTATTATTGGCTTTTCGCTTTACATTTATACATACTTTTTAGCTTTTAAGTCTTTAAGTTTAATATTATATCCTCATAATTTATTTACAAATCACTAATATTTTCTTATCATTAATATATTGTAGACTAATTTGTTAATTTCATAGCAACAATAATCATTAACAACTAACGAATTATTACCAAGATATTAACAATAGTTAATTCCAAATCCTTTATTTATCAACTTCATGTTAACAAGTGACACTTTACATATTAACGATACATTTCATGTGAATGTCAATCAATAAAGGTATTCGGGTTTCTATTATCGAAAAAAACACTTAACATGTTAATCTCACTTTATATGTTAATTCCATTTTATTGTGGCCATTATATTTCAAGGAGGTATAACGATGATTGAACAAGATAACAAAAATACAAATGAACATATGGAGTCAAATAATACAAACTCTAGTCATGAAGATGCTTTTGAAAAAGCTTGGCGAATAACAGAGTTTTCAAAACTAGTAGGCCGACATCATAACACTGTGTACAATTGGTTCAATACCCTAGAGGAAAAGGGGTTACACGGAACATTAAGAACCAATAATACAAATGAAAAGCTATATAACACACTGGATTTAGATATAGCTTTATTTATTAAGCTAAAGAGGGATGAAAAGTGGTCGCTAGATGCAATTATTGAGCTTTTACCACATCAGTTCGAACTAAGACCAGTTTCTCCAGAAAATCAAACTAGTGAAGTCTCAACTCCATTAAACATGCAGGAAGCTGCAGCGACTATTGAGAAAATAGTAGAGCAAAAGATTCAAATGCATTTACAAAACATTGAATTAGAGTATCAAGGAAAGTTTGAAGATGCTATACGTGCGGTGCTACCTGAACCAGAAGACCCTGAAATGTTAAAAGAGCGCCAAAGACAAGAAAGACTAGATAATATGATAATTCAACATAGAGCACGTACAGAGTTAAGAAAACAAGCTGAAAGAGAGTGGAGTGCACAACCAGAAGAAACTCGTATTAAAAAGGTTGGCTGGTTTAAAAAAGAGGAAGATCTTGCAAGAAAACAACTTTTTATAGAAAACTATATTGATGAGAACATGATTGAATATATGAAAAGTGTAATGAAAACAGAAAAATAAGCCTGGAAAATCCCAGGCTTATTTTTTATTTTGATCCAAACATCTTATCTGGATCCATAAATGCTGCTAATTCTTCATCATTTTGCGCTTGTGGCTCTTCATTTTTAACTGGTTCTAATTCAAAGTAATCACCAAAGTTAATATTGAAATCATCATCAAAGTCTTGCGCTTCAATTGTATTAATTTGAGACTTTGTATATTGGATTTGGCTTTGTTTTTCTTTAA
>Ga0209595_100131_pt1 | contig 25607 bp, 17 predicted proteins | sample Porto_4metaG_FD_187427 | JGI IMG/M metagenome (GOLD analysis project Ga0209595, IMG submission 187427) | Marine algal microbial communities from Porto, Portugal - Porto_4 metaG (SPAdes) (version 2) | ecosystem: Host-associated > Algae > Red algae > Unclassified | place: Portugal: Porto...
CACTACATCGCAGATTTATTGGCGCAAACCACTCACGTAAACGCTGATAACACACCGCCAACGGGTAAGGAAATTCACGCCCTTGATATCGGTACTGGTGCCAGTGCTATCTATCCTATCGTTGGTAGTCAGAGCTATGGCTGGCGCTTTACAGCAAGTGACATTGACCCTATTTCGGTCAACACCGCAGCGCTGATTTGTGAAGCTAATCCAAAACTAAAGAGTGCGGTCAAAGTAAAGCTGCAGCCTGAGCCTAAGTTTATCTTTAAGAACATCATTGGTCGTCAAGATTATTTTGACGTCGTGGTTTGTAACCCTCCGTTTCATGCTTCATTAGAAGAAGCGATGGAAGCCAATAGCCGCAAGCAGCACAATTTGCAGCGCCATCGTGGTAAAAATGAAAGCGAGCAAATCAGCCGTAGTTCAACCAAATCAGGCAACGCTGCACAAAACTTAAACTTCGGCGGTCAGCATAAAGAGCTATGGAGTGAAGGTGGCGAGATTGCCTTCTTGACCAAGATGGCAAAAGAAAGTCAGAGCTTTGCAGAACATGTGGGTTGGTTCACAACCTTAGTATCAAAATCTGAAAACGTTAAGCCATTGCAATTATTATTAAAGCAGCTAAACGTCGCTCAAATGCGTATCATCGAGATGAGCCAAGGTCAAAAAAGCACTCGCGTACTAGCTTGGCGTTTTGACACTGACGAAGAGTAATCACTAAGCAAAATTACTAATTTGAGTTTCACATGAAACAAAAAAGCACCGTTTTGATATTCACATGAAACAAAAAAGCACCGTTTTGATATTCAAAGCGGTGCTTTTGTATAAATACTCAGTAAGAAACTAAGTTAGCTAAAAAACATCACTTTTAGACCAATCGCAATAAGCACGATACCGCCTAATGCTTCAGCTTTGTCTTCTAACCACGTGCCAGAACGCCAGCCTAGATAGACACCAAACAATCCAAATATAGCGGTTACTACAGCGATAATAAGGCAAGCTAACCACGCGTTCAGTGCCAATAAGTTCAGCGTAAACCCTGCCGCCATTGCATCAATACTAGTTGCAACTGCTAACGTAAACATAGTGCGGTGATTGATGTGTCCATGCTTACTCGTGGCTGTTACTGTATCACTATCAGTGTTAATAGCATCATCATTGACGTCCAGACCATCACTGTCAGTATCTGACTCATCAGCAGTAAACACTTCGTAAAGCATTTTGCCACCTAGAGCAATCAATATAGTGCCGCCAATCCAAGGTGCAGCAGCGGCCAACCAACCCAACATTGCCGCACCTAATAAGTAGCCGATAAGAGGCATTACCCCTTGAGCAATACCAAAGTAAAGCGCAGCATAGATAGCCAAGCGCAGTACATATTGATGACTATATTTTTGAGCCTTAGCACCCAACCCTATCGACACTGCAAACGCATCCATCGCTAAAGCAATAGCGAGTAAAATTACTTCAACCATTTGATTCCCACAAATTATAATTATTAAGTAATAGCAACGCTAACAAATGAGTTTCACGTGAAACAAAAATACCGCCTTGAATATCAAAGCGGTATTTTTATAAATTATCAGTAACCAGTTTCAAATTTAGATATCTAAGTTCGACACTGTTAGCGCATTTTCTTCAATGAAGATACGACGCGGTTCAACGTGATCACCCATTAGACAAGTAAACATGTGATCAGCAGCGATAGCATCTTCGATGGTGACGCGTAGCATACGACGGTTTTCAGGATCCATCGTCGTATCCCATAGCTGATCGGCGTTCATCTCACCTAGCCCTTTATAACGCTGGATAGCTAGACCACGACGCGCATCGAGCATCATTTGTTGCCAGAGGTAATCGAAGTCGCGTACTGGGATGTCTTTAGTCGTCCCTGCACTTGCTTCACGGCGGATAAAGGCATCGCTCTCAAGCAACGTATTCCACTCGCTTGATAGACGTAACAACTTGCCATACTCACCCGAGTTGATAAAGCTAGCATCTAACAGATAATGGTGTGCCAGTTGATGCACATATACCGTAACGCGTGGTAGCCACTGTGCCTTGGTAGATAAAGCTTCACTATCTGACGCTTCGCCTTCTTCAGTACCTACTACTGGCGTCATACCCAATAAATCTGCTGCGGCTGCATCCATATTTTTTGGCTGCGGCGCATGGATATTAACCAATTCAATCTCAGGGCTTAGATCGCTACCGAAGTAATCCAGCTTAGTCTGCATTGCTGCTTTCCAATCCTGCATAGCAGACTCATCATAAGTCATATCAGTGCTAAGTTTTGGCGTATGCGTCAATGCGTCCAAAATCACCGCTGGGAAGCGAATCTGCAGACGCGCCTTGATCAACTGTGTCTGGTTGTAGTCGTTAAGCAATGTCTCAAGCGCTTGACCAGTAATCGCAGGCGCATCAGCACTGATATGTAGCTTGGTATTGTCAATTGTTGAAGACAATAGATACGCTTTAAGCGCTTCGTCATCTTTTAGATATAACTCTTGACGACCTTTTTTTACTTTGTATAGCGGTGGCTGAGCAATATATACATACCCGCGCTCGATTAATTCAGGCGTTTGACGGAAGAAGAACGTCAATAACAACGTACGAATATGCGATCCATCAACATCGGCATCGGTCATGATGATGATTTTGTGATAGCGTACTTTGTCAGGATTATACTCATCAGGACCAATACCACAACCTAATGCAGTAATCAGGTTACCCACTTCAGCAGACGATAGCATCTTGTCAAAACGAGCACGCTCGACGTTTAGAATCTTACCTTTTAGTGGCAAAATTGCTTGTGTTTTACGGCTACGACCCTGTTTAGCTGAGCCACCTGCAGAGTCACCCTCCACAATGTATAGTTCAGATAATACTGGATCTTTTTCTTGGCAATCGGCTAACTTACCAGGCAGACCTGCAATATCCAAAGTGGTCTTGCGACGTGTCATTTCACGCGCTTTACGAGCCGCATCACGTGCACGCGCTGCATCGATAATCTTGTTAGCAATGGCTTTACCAGCACCTGGATTCTCTAGCAGGTAGTCATTGAACTTATCATGCATGGCTGATTCAACAGCAGATTTCACTTCGCTTGATACTAGCTTATCTTTGGTCTGACTTGAGAACTTCGGATCTGGTACTTTTACAGAGACAATTGCGGTCAACCCTTCACGAGCATCATCACCCGTTGCGGCGACTTTCTCTTTTTTAAATAAGTTTTCACGATCCATATAACTGTTCAAGCAACGCGTCAATGCTGAACGGAAACCAGATAAGTGCGTACCACCATCTTTTTGCGGAATGTTGTTGGTGAAGCACAGTACTTTTTCGTTATATGTATCTGTCCACTGTAGCGCGACTTCTACGCTGATACCGTCATCTTGCTGACTGGTAAAATGGAATACTTCATTGATGCCGTCTTTACCAGCATTGATGTAACTAACAAACTCTAGCAAGCCACCTTTATGCTCAAACTCGTGACGCTTATCAATACGCTCATCAGTCAAAACAATACGCACACCAGAGTTCAAAAATGACAGCTCACGTAAGCGTTTTGCCAAGATATCGTACTCAAAGATCGTACCAGTAAACACATCACTGCTAGGATAAAAACGAATTTGGGTACCTGTCTGATCGGTGGCTTCCATCTGTTGGATATCGCTATCAGGTACGCCATCAGTATAAGTCTGATGATAATGATAGCCTTCACGCCAGATATTCATTTCAAGCTTTTGAGACAGAGCGTTAACTACTGATACACCCACACCGTGCAAGCCACCTGACACTTTATAGCTATTGTCATCGAACTTACCGCCTGCATGCAATACGGTCATAATAACCTGAGCCGCTGATATACCCTCTTCTGGATGGATATCAACAGGCACACCGCGACCATTATCCATCACACTGACAGATTCATCTTCGTGAATAACGATATCAATCTGATCACAGTGACCAGCAAGCGCCTCATCGATAGAGTTATCCACTACCTCAAAGACCATATGATGCAAGCCTGTGCCATCATCGGTATCACCGATATACATACCAGGACGCACACGTACGGCCTCTAACCCACGCAATACGCGAATATCTTTAGAACTATAATCAGAAGGCAATACTTCTGAAACTACCGTAGGCACAGCTGCTTCAGTAGTACTGTCGTCTATCAATTGCTCGTGGTCAATAGGTAATGAATCACTCATGTACATTCCTTAATCTAGCCATAATCAGCCATTTACGATTAGCGGACTTATAAAAAGTCCGCTACATAGTGGCATCTTAGAATTAACGTCTATTATTCATAATCTAAAGTGCATATGAGCAGCTAAACCACTAACCACCGTTAGCCTCAAAAAAGGCCGCACAGAGATAAAATTAGCAAATTACTTATTAGTAATAGTCTTTGTTTTTCTAACCATTGTTAAAACTATTGAAATAAATAAAATACATAATTATCAAATACTTATAGATAATTGAAAAATAGAAATCTTTTCTATGATGCTGTCAAATAAATTGCTGAGCACAGGACAAAAATAAAGGGTTATTTTAACATTTTTTTGCTTCTAAGTCACTGTTTACTGAGAGTTTTACGGTCTTTGAAAGGTCGTTTTAACATAGTAACGGTTAGGACAGATAGTAGTAGCTCGTGTACTGAATAATGAGAGGTGAAGGTAGATGGGTAATCATCAAAAGTATAAGCAGAAGAATGAAATATTAGTTAGTAAACAGAATCTTACCTTGTTTCACGTGAAACACATTTGGTTGTGACCAAAGTTTATTAACTAAAGGTAAAATATCGTCTGTCAGACTGGTCATAAATACTTGGCAAGGGAGTTGAGCTAGGGTCGATAGCAATATTTCTATAGCTCTATCATCCAATTCTGCAGTGATATCATCTAAGAGTACAACAGGGGTTGCTTTCGATGATAAATCATCATTGAGTGAGTCACTGCGCTCTTCATCGTTTAGCAACAGTGGTAGTTGCGATAGGCGCAGTGCAGTAATAAGCAGTTTCTTTTCACCGCGAGACAATACATTTGCTGCCTGCTCTTTTAAAGTCGGTAATTTGGTTTGGATACTATTTACTGAAGCTGCTGTTCTCGCATCTGTCGTTTGATCGCTTATAGACTCATCAGAACGCCAATGCACATGAATATCAGCACGATGATTGCCTATACGGGTATATCCCAATTGCAAATCCTGCTCTAACCGCTCATTAAGCTGCACATCTAGCGCGACACTGGTGTCATAACCAGCGTTATAGCTCAGGCTCAGTTGCTCAGCGTAAGAAGGCAATAGCTGTACGATACTCTTGGCAAAATAAGGCTGCCATTCAGTAAATACTTGTTCGCGATAATGATGAATCAAGGCAGCATGGTTACTCAGTCCTTTATCCCATGATTTCAGCTCAGCAAGCTGTACTTGGGTTAAATGACGAGTGCTTTTTAGCAAACTATTGCGCTGTTTTAGGAGGCGCTGATAAGCCATCCATTGTGGATGAAACCCTTGTTTCATGTGAAACACTAACCAATCTAGCAACTGTCGACGGCTCGCACTTCCCTGCTCCAACATATCCATTGACGATGGATCTATCAGTAACGTAGGTAGCTGCTCTGTCAAGATACTTTGATTGTAAACAGTGGTTTGATTGAGGCGTAGTATAGTCGTAGCATCTGCTTGCTTTTGAATAGCTAAAGTACGACTATCATTGATCTTAGCATGAACAGTCGTATTATTCTGATGATGCTGGATATAACGTTTAGGCTGGTGATGGCGAAAGCTTTTACCTCTTGATAACAAGAATATAGCTTCGAGCAACGAGGTTTTACCACTACCATTTGCACCAATAATGATGTTGCAAGCAGCAGGCTCTACACTAATTTGAGTAAGGTTTCTAAGGTGTGATATTTGTAGACGTTCAATCATGGTATCGATAGCCGCCCATTAAAGCCTACTATTTTAGCAGGCAAAAGTTTATTAAAAATCAATATTCCGTATTGGAAACCAAACTCTTTGAAACGTACTATTTCTATTCGATTTTGTTTATTTCCAAAGAAAAACACACTATATACGCATTGGCATGATGACATATTGATGGAACTCATCATTTAGTTGATTGACCAATACAGAGGCATTTGATTGGCTCATATGCATTTGTAAATCGCCTTGGATGACGCCTAATACATCTTGCAGATAAGCAGCATTAAACGACAGCTCCATCGGCTCACCTTGATACTTAGCTTGTATCATTTCAACTGCTTCATCCTGCTCAGCATTATTAGCACGTACTTCGACCATACCATCGCTAGCAAAATTAAAGACCACACCTCGAGATTTTTCATTACTTAAGATGGCAACACGACGTAGTACGTCTGTCATTTTTTCTTGACTGAATAAAGCCAGCTTGTCAGTATTGCTCGGCATCACACGGCGATAATCAGGGAACTTACCATCAATCAAACGTGCGGTAAATGTCACCATTAGATCTTGGCTGACCTGTCCTGCACTATCTACATCACCAAATGGTAAACTTACTTGTAAAAACTCTCGGCCAAAACTTAGGGTAACTGCGTTGTCCTGATCACCCAACATTTTACCAAGCTCAGAAGCTAAACGCTCAAGCTCAATCACTGCCTTACGTGGCAAGATAGCCTGCATATTGAGATCTGCGCTTACATTGATCACACTACGAGCTAATGCCAATCTATGGCCATCTGTTGCTACCGTTGTCAGCTGTTGCTGTGAAACGTCAAACAACATACCTGTTAAGTAATAGCGTACATCTTGAATCGCCATTGCAAACTGTGTTTTATGAATCAAATCTGTCAGACGATTACGGCTAATGGTCAGAGGGGTGATATTTTCAGGGTTACCCAAGCTCGGATAGTCTTCACTTGGCAATGTTCCTAATGTAAAACGACTCTTACCACTAGTTAATAAGCAACGCTCATTTGCTTGAGTTGCTAGATTAACTTGCGCTTGGGCAGGTAGCGATTTACAAATATCTTTTAGCTTGGTTGCAGGAAGCGTCGTTGTACCTGCTTCTACACAAGCACCAGCAGGCAATTTCAATGTCGATGTCAGCTCTACCTCTAAATCTGACGCTGTTAAGATAAGCTCAGAGTCTGATAACTGTAGCTTGATATTACCCAATATAACCATATTGTGGCGTTTATCAGCGGCTTTGGCGATCAAGTTGATAGCTTTTAGTAACGATTCTCGATTGATCGATAATTGCATGCTTAGTTACTCTTATTTGAATGATTATTTTATAAAAATTTGTCGTAATGACTCAATAATACCTTGTCTGCTGGCGATAATCTACAGAGCATCTGTGCACTTGTATTTTCGATATTATAAACCATCTGTATCTACTAGAATACAACGATATCTAGCGCTTCTATCCTGCCTGTAACATCAGAGCTAGGGTTTTATAATCCTTATCAAATGCAGGATCTGCTGCTCTTAATTCATTTACTTTATCGCAAGCGTGCATCACCGTTGTATGGTCGCGTCCACCGAACGACTGACCAATTTCAGGGAAGCTATCGCCTGTTAATTCACGCGACAAAGCCATCGCTATTTGACGTGGTCTTGCAATACTACGCGTACGTTTACGCCCCATAATGTCTTTGACCGTGACATCATAGTACTCAGCAACTATCTTACGGATGTTATCCATATTCACTGCCTGCACACGCATCGCAACGATGTCTTTTAGTGCGTATTGCACCATATCAAGAGTAATCTGTGCCCCTGTTAAGTTAGCATTGGCAAATACCTGATTTAAGGCACCTTCTAAACGTCTGACATTAGACACCACATTTTGCGCAATGAATAGCGCACATTCCTTTGGTAATACCATACCGTAGGAAGCCGCTTTTTTTTGCAGAATTTGCACTCGAGTATCAATCTCAGGAGGATCAACAGCGACTGTTAACCCCCAAGAAAACCGCGATCTAAATCGTTCATCAAATTCCGTCATTTGGGAGGGGTGTCGATCAGAGGCCAAAATCAACTGTTTATCACCACTAGTAAAATCTGCAAATAATGTTAGAAACTCATTACTACTTTTAGTCTTTCCTGCTAATACATGAATATCATCTACAATCAATAAATCTACTTTTTTTATTTTCTTCTTAAAATCTTCTATTTTATTATTTCTTAATGAATAAACTAATTGATTTATAAATTTTTCAGAAGTGAAATAATAAAAACTTTGATTATTTTTTAAATAGCGATGAGCTACAGAATGCATTAAATGCGTTTTTCCTAATCCAGAAGGACCATATATAAATAAAGGATTGTGACGATTTTTCGATTGGCGCTTACCAAGCTCATAACAAGCCTTGTAAGCCAAGTTATTGGACTTACCTGTAACAAAGGTTTCAAAAGTAAATTCGGGGTTCAGATAGCTTAATGATTTTGTATCAGCAGACTCAACTGGCTCATTATGACGCATGTTCGCGTCGATATCTGCTTTTGCGTTGTTATGATGAATAGATTCAAATTTATGTTCGGATGGGGTAGGGGAGACGTCGTCTTCTACAAACAAAGAACCTGATTGACTGTTATCTTCTGCATTGCGGCCAGCATTATCAACACGTACAACGACCTCTTCAATACTACCTTGACTGTGTTTGGTCACCAACTGCTGAATATCTTGAAGATGATTCTTCTTGATATACGTCACAAAATAATCATTGGGAGCAAGAATAATCAAAGTTTGTGCTTCTTGATGAGCTGACAGAGGTCTCAGCCACATAGTAAACACGTTGTCTTTGACGTTATAACGCAAATCGTTTAGACATTTATCCCAAATATTTGCTGTGTCTATCATGAAAAGTACTGACCTTGTAATCTGAAATAATAGTTATTTTTTAGCAATATAAATTGCTACCTAAGCCTCGATATTACACGTAACAACTAACCAAAGAGTTCGTACTGATATCCTATACGAAGGTGTATATCAAGTAGCGCCTAATTTAACACAGATACCCTGTGGATAAAACCTTGTTTTTTGTGGATAAGACTGTGGACAGTTTTGTGCATAACTTTTACAAGATAGTTATCCATATTTAACCCACAGTTTATCCACAGGCTTACCCATAACCTAGTAAATTGATAATAAAAAGGAAAATAGACTTAACCACAGATAATCATGGTCCCAATAATAACAATACTATATTTATATTAATTAATTATTATTATAGTGTTTGAGCCAACCTGTGGATAACTTTGTAAATTATAGAATATATAACTATAAAATTTGGTTAACTAGAAATAGGTTTTAAGGAAATATCTTTACTAGATTTGTATGAGGTATTTCCTATTTAGGGATAAAACAAATTAGTTTATTGACCAAAACTATACTGAATGGTATAATCCTCCGTTATTACGAATTTAGTCCATTATTTTGATAGGTGAGTTATGAAACGTACATTCCAACCAAGCGTGATCAAGCGTAAACGTACTCACGGTTTCCGTGCTCGTATGGCAACTAAAAAAGGCCGTCAGGTCTTAGCTCGTCGCCGCGCTAAAGGACGTCATCGCCTTACTGTATAATCAGTAGATTGCGATAAGCATGGCTAACAGTGCTTGTTGTGTTCTTATTGTTTATAGATTGCGATAGTCAATCATCACAACTGACACTTAGCCATATATTAAAAGCGCCCACATAGGCGCTTTTTTTGTCTCTATAATTTGTTATTATTTCTTCTATCGTTATTCTACTAGGTTGTACTATGTCCAATACTCTATCAGATACACCTGCAGCTAGTTTCACTAAACAGCAACGCCTGCTTACCCCTGCAGCCTTCCGTGAGGTATTTGACGCACCTGAGCGCAAGATTCATCAGAGTCATTTAATGGCTTTTGTACGCGCCAACGAGCATGCACAGCCGCGAGTCGGTATGGCTATTACTAAGCGTAAAGTACCTACTGCTGTCGCTCGTAATCTAATCAAAAGATATGTGCGTGAAGAGTTCCGTACCAAAGCTTTTAAAATGGAAAATAAAGATATTGTTTTTATTGTCAAAAAATCTATTAAAGATATAGATAATAAAGAACTAAAAAATCAAATAATTAATATTTTAAAAAAAATAGAAAAAAAATAAAATGAATATTTTTTTTAAAAGAATATTTGTAAATAAAATTTTTTATCAAATATTTTTTAATTTAATTATTTTATATCAAAAAATAGTTAGTCCTATAATACCTGCTCGTTGTCGCTATTATCCAACATGCTCAAATTATGGCAAACAAGCTTTAACATGGCATGGTGCCCGTAAGGGTGGTTGGTTGTTGTTAAAACGTCTTAGTAGGTGTCACCCTTTAGGTGGGCATGGTATAGACTTTGTACCCTTACCCTTAGCTTCTTATATATATCAATACATATCTTTGACTGATATACCAAATACTGACAATCAGGGTTTGGGTGTCTATCGAGACATTACTAGCTATGCTTCACAGCTTAATTATTTGATGAAATCAACATAAAGTCGACATCTTTAGTCTCAGATAGATACTCTATTGAGTTACCCACAAGTTATCCACACTCTTGGTATCATTTGAGACAGATTTTTAGTAAAATGATGCACATTTTATGTAAATGACTACTGATGCAGTTGCAATGTGACAGGACAGCTGTGTAGTACAGTCATGACACATGCCCTAATTTTTCATTCCCTAATTTTTTAATCTAGGAAAGGTTTATGCAAAAGATATTTCGGGTGATGATCATCATTGCGATGCTAATTACCGCTTATCTGCTGATTTTGGCATGGCGAGATGATTATGCCGATGCTCCAGCTGTAGATGCGGTGCCAGAAACTACGAGTTCGGTAGGTGCTGACATTCCTTCTACTACTGGTGCAGCAGGTGATATCCCGGTACAGACATTACCTGTGGATAACAGTGCCGTGACAGCGACTCCTGCGAAAAACGCTGGTCTAATCACGGTAACAACTGATCGCTATGATATAAAAATCAATCCAGAAGGTGGTGATATTGTTTATGCTGCGCTCAAGCAGTATGACGCAACGCTCGATAGCGATAAGCCTTTCGTATTGTTAGAAAACAATAGTAACCGTGTGTATGTGGCTCAATCTGGACTTATTGGTCAGAACGGTATTGATACAGCAGAAGGTAGAGCGACTTATAGCCATACTGCTAACAATTATGTGATGGAAGATGGACAGCAAACGTTGTCAGTGCCGCTTACTTACAAAAAAGACGGCGTGACGATCACCAAGACTTTCACTTTCACTGAAAATAAATATCCAATCGATATTAGCTATCAGATCCAAAACGCGTCTACCAATGCTTGGCAAGGTCAGATGTTTGCGCAATTAAAGCGTGATGATAGTAAAGATCCTGGTATGTCTGATAAAGGCGCGCTGAGCATGGCGACTTATCTAGGCGGTGCTTGGGGTACACCAGATGATCCTTATAATAAGCTGAAATTTGGTGACTTTAGTGATGGTGAATTGACGACAACTAGCGATAAAGGCTGGGTTGGTATCGTACAGCATTACTTTGTATCTGCTTGGACGCCTGAAAACTTCACTGGCAAATTCTTCACACGTGAAACAGGTAGTGATTACTTTATCGGCTTCAATAGCCAACCAGTGAACGTAGCACCAAACAAGCAAGTTACTTTAAATGCAACACTGTATGCAGGTCCAAAAGTTCAGTCTGAGCTAAAAGACGTTGCGGTAGGCCTTAACAAAACAGTTGATTATGGTCTGCTGTGGCCAATATCAAAGGTCTTGTTTGCTATCTTGGAAGGTGTGCATAAGGTTGTTGGTAACTGGGGTTGGTCAATTATTTTACTGACTATCTTAGTAAAAATTGCCTTAATGTGGTTCTCTAATAAGAGCTACTACTCGATGGCTAAAATGCGTGCCATTGCGCCAAGACTCAAAGTGCTTAAAGAAGAGCATGGCGATGATCGTATGAAAATGTCGCAAGAGATGATGGCGATATACAAAGAAGAAAAAGTCAATCCGATGGCGGGTTGTCTACCGATTTTGATGCAGATGCCGATTTTCTTAGCCTTATATTGGGTATTAGTAGAAAGTGTTGAGCTGCGTCATGCACCATGGATTTTGTGGATTCAAGATCTATCAGCGATGGACCCATGGTTTATCTTGCCGTTGCTAATGGGTGCGTCGATGTTTGTGCAGCAGCAGTTGAACCCGCAGCCAGCAGATCCGATGCAAGCAAAAGTCATGAAATTCTTGCCGATTATCTTTACTGCGTTTATGCTATTCTTCCCAGCAGGTTTGGTTTTATATTGGACAGTCAACAACTTGTTTAGTATGACTCAGCAATATATCGTCAATAAAAAAGTCGATGAAGAGCAAAAGCGTCGTACGGTAAAAGTGGTCGATTAACTAGCTCTTTTTCAGAAACACCAAAAACCATCGCGCAAGCGGTGGTTTTTTTATAGGTGGTGGACAAGTGGTAAATGTTATCCGCAGCTTATCAACATTATCCACAGCTTATAAATATTAAAACGAAAATATATCTGATGCGGCTACCTTTCAAAGTTTGCTTTGTCAGTATGAGTCCAGACGTCTATAATGGAGCTTTTAAATATTGAGAGTCATTGTGGATTCCTTAGAGACAGCATTAGCCGTACCTAATTCTTCTGAAAAGTCTAATACATCTGGATTGGCCACAATTGCTGCGATTGCAACGCCGCTCGGGCGAGGAGGTGTGGGTGTCATACGTCTATCAGGCAGCCGTGCTTACGATATGGCATGTGCTTTAACAGGTAAGTCTGCTTTTACGCCGCGAATGGCCAGCTTTTGTCGTTTTTATCAGGCTGATGGCACTGTTATTGATGAGGGATTGGTCTTGTTTTTCAAAGGTCCGCATTCATTCACAGGTGAAGATGTGATTGAGCTGCAAGGGCATGGTGGTGTCATTTTACAAAACCAATTGCTCGCGCGCGTATTTGAGCTAGGTGCCAAGCAAGCGAGTGCAGGAGAGTTCTCTTACCGTGCTTTTGATAACGATAAGTTGGACTTGGTGCAGGCAGAAGCAATTGCCGATGCGATTGATGCGACCAGTGCTGCCGCGGCCAGTAGTGCAATTCGCTCACTAAGCGGTGAGTTTTCACAGAAGATTAACCAGTTATTAGAACAACTCATTCATCTTCGTTTACATGTTGAAGCAGCGATTGATTTTCCTGATGAAGAGGATGTGGACTTTTTGTCTGATGGCGTCATACAAAGCAAGCTTGAGCAAACGCAAAATAAGATACAACAAGTTTTAGCAACGGCAAAGCAAGGTCAGCTTTTGCGCGATGGTATCCATGTCGTGCTAGCAGGTAGGCCAAACGCAGGTAAATCTAGCTTGCTCAACCGTCTTGCAGGACAAGAACGTGCTATCGTGACTGATGTCGCTGGTACTACACGTGATACGCTGCAAGAGACAGTTGTGTTAAATGGTTTGACGCTACATCTGACCGACACAGCAGGCCTACGTGAGACAGAAGATACTGTAGAGCGTATCGGAATTGAGCGTGCCCGTACTGCCATCACGCAGGCTGATATGCTATTGATGGTCTATGATGTGACTCGCGATGTTGAAGAAGAGAGCACACCGTTACAGCTTGCTGAACAGTTATTTGGTGAACTGCCAGAAGCTAAACGTTTACTAATTATCGCTAATAAGAGTGATTTATTGAGCGATAATAATAGAGAAGAAAGTGCTGCTAAGACTCAAGCTGAAATCAAGAATAGAGGTTATCAGCAAGTTAATGTTTCATGTGAAACAGGTGTTGGTATTGATAATTTGGTTGAAGCACTATGTGAGAAAGTAGGCTTTCATCCACCAGAAAATAGCTTAATCGCTCGTACCAGACATTTAGACGCGCTTAGACGGACAGCTAATTTCTTGGCAGAAGCCCATGAACAATTAACCGTATTCGAAGCAGGTGAGTTGGTTGCTGATAGCTTACGTCAGGGACAGCAGAGTTTGGGTGAAATTACAGGTGAGTTTAGTGCTGATGACTTATTGGGTAAGATATTCGGCAGCTTTTGTATTGGTAAATAACTGGTAAGTGGTTTCTGTTATTATCCAATAACCTGAACCATTGTAAAAACACTGCTCTTATTCTCAATCGTAAAATAAGGAAATGCTATGCACTGTCCGTACTGTAATGCGTCAGAGACCAAGGTTATTGACTCACGTCTTGCTGCGGAAGGGGCACAAGTGCGTCGACGCCGTTCGTGTAACAGCTGCCAAGAACGTTTCACGACTTTTGAGATGGTAGAAGTTGTCATGCCAAGGATTATCAAATCAAGCAACAAGATTGAACCTTACGATAATGAAAAGCTGCGCCGTTCTATTTTACTACCCTTACAAAAGCGTCCTATCACTATCGATGAACAAGAGGCGATGATTAGTCGTATTGAAAAGCGTGTTAGGCAGATGGGTGAGCGAGAAATCAGTAGTAAAGTCTTGGGTGAAATCATCATGAGTGAACTCAAAACTTTGGATGATGTCGCCTATGTACGCTTTGCTAGCGTGTATCGCGACTTTCAAGATATCGATGCATTTCATCAAGAAATTGCCAATATTCGTCCAAATGAAAAGTAAGCGAAGTAAGCTTTTAAGTAAGCCCTAATTGATAAGTGATTCCTAGTTATCAATCAGTTTTCAAAGCTTATTTTCTTATATAGAACCTTCAATCATTTATTAAGCCTAGCCTTATGTCTATTCAAAGCCATGCTCAAGATGCACAAGACCGCTACTTTATGATGCTTGCTATCGAACAAGCGAAGCGCGGTTTGTATACTACTAGACCGAATCCTGCAGTAGGCTGCGTTATTGTTCAGGCAGAGCAGATTGTTGGTCAAGGGTTTCACCCTAAAGCTGGTGAGCCACATGCAGAAGTGTTTGCGCTGAAAGAGGCTGTTACACAGGCAGCAGGGGCAACTGCTTACGTTACATTAGAGCCATGTAGTCATACGGGACGTACACCGCCATGTGCATTGGCGTTGGTTGCCGCGAAGGTGAAGCGCGTTGTGATTGCAGGTCTGGATCCTAATCCGCAGGTCGCAGGTCGCGGTGTGAAACTATTAGAGCAAGCTGGCATTGAGGTAACAGTCGGTGTCCTGACAGAGCAGGCAGAGGCACTAAACCGTGGGTTTCTAAAAGCCATGCGCACTGAAATGCCATATGTACGATTGAAAATAGCAACCAGTTTAGATGGCCGTACAGCGATGGCATCTGGTGAATCAAAGTGGATTACCTCGACAGCTGCCCGCGAAGATGTACAAAAACTACGAGCACAAAGTGGTGCGATTATCACAGGTAGTGAAACCGTAATAACTGATAACCCGCAGCTCAATGTACGCTCAGAACAATTGGACGTGCCAACTGAGAAAATACCTAACCCTAAAATAGTCATACTTGATAGGCGTCAGCGTTTAAAGCACAGCCTACAGTCTGAGTATCAGCTGTGTCAGCATCCAGATACTATTTATTGGAATGAAGATGATTTGCCAGCGTTGTTGGCTAAGTTAGTCAGTGAGCACCAGTGCTATGATGTGTTGGTGGAAGCGGGTGCTAGCGTTGCAGGTAGCTTTTTGAGTCAACAGTTAGTAGATGAGTTAATCGTTTATCAAGCACCTTGCTTACTTGGTGATGACGCTCGTCCAATGGTTGATTTCAATCCTATGTCCCTTGCTCAGCAGTTACGGTTTGATATAGAAAGTCATCAGCAGCTTGGTCCAGATCTCAAATTAACCTTATTACCTTTATAAATATTTTTCAAATAAGTATGTTGTCCATGAGTTCTGATAATAAGCCCAAAATGTGGATGAATTAGTTATTGGTTTACGTGTTTCACATGGAACTGTGTATAACTTTGTTTCACATGAAACAGATAAGATATGTTTATCTTAAGTATTCTAATAAATATTATTTTAAATCAACAACTTAGATTTTATTTTCTAGATGAATGCGTACCATGAAAAATTTACATTTATTGTGGATAACTATGTATTTATAGCGGCTTCTAGCTATACCTCTATTGATTTATCCATACTTATCCACAATATATCCTATTAAAGGTCAAGTCCAACGATGTTTCACTGTCAGTTATTTGAACAAGTTGTGATAAAGAATTGATAGATGATTTGATAAACTAAAATATTCGCCTATGAAGGCAATACAGTAATGAGACGAGGGTAATATGTTTACTGGAATTATAGAAAGCATTGGAAAAGTTAAATCTATGCAGGCGACAGGCGGTGACATACGTTTAACAGTAGAGTCTGATGACTTAGATTTCAGTGATGTGAAGCTAGGCGATTCTATTGCATCAAATGGTATTTGTTTAACTGTGGTGGAACTCGGAAGTAACTACTATTCTGTTGATGTCTCACGTGAAACTATTGCTAGAACAGCATTAGAAGGTTTAAAAGCAGGTCATACGGTCAATCTAGAAAAGGCCATGCTACCAACGACTCGTTTTGGTGGTCATATCGTCGCCGGTCATGTAGATGGAGTAGGGGTCGTTAGCAAATTACAACAAGATGCTCGTTCTATCTATATTGAGATTGAGATACCGCAAGAGCTAGCGCACTATACAGCGACCAAAGGCTCTATTACCGTAGATGGTATTAGTCTGACGACCAATTTAGTGCGTGACAATATTGTCTCTCTAAATATCATTCCGCATACTGCTCAAGTGACGAATATCGCTAAGCATTGGTTAGTAGGCAACAAAGTGAATATTGAAGTAGATATCGTTGCCCGTTATCTAGAGCGTCTACTAAATAAATCTCAATCTGGCGGTATGAACGCGTCAAGCCCGCAAAGCCAAATCACAGAAGCATTTTTGGCCGATAATGGGTTTATGAAATAACAATTAAGCTTACCGAAATATTATCCTCGTACCAAGTTTTTGACCCTATCGATATTACTTTGATTAAGTGATATCGATAGGGCATTTTTTATTTGCACTAGAGATTTATTGTATAAAACTCTGCAAAACGGATTCTAAGTCTTTCTTGCTAATGGGTTTGGATAAAAACTCGTCCATACCAACTTGCATACAAGCCTCGCGATCTTCTTCTGTATTATTTGCAGTTAGCGCCACAATCGGTATTTTATCGCCTTGTGAACGAATCACTTGTGTGGCTTGTAAACCATCCATAACAGGCATTCGGCAGTCCATCAAAATCAAAGAAATCTCTTCACGTTGGCTTTCGAGTTTCTCGAGAGCTTGCTGTCCATCTTCTGCGACAATACTACGATAACCAAGTTTACTTAACATCTTACAGGCTATCTTTTGGTTAGTAGGACTGTCTTCTACGACCAAAATCAGTGGAGACAAGATTTCTTTCTTAGGTATATCTTCTACAAAAGATAGACTGCTTTCATATTGATGTTTGACCAGTATGTTTAGCGTTTTCCTTGCAAACAAGGTCAAACGTAGCAGTTCAGAAAGTAATAAACTTGCGTCCAAGGGTTTGGTTAAAAATCCATCATATTGGCCTAGTAAAGTAGAAGGTATATGCCTTTCAAGTTTCATGCTAAGTAATATCTTCGGTAGTGAAGGCGTAGCGACTAGGTCGTTTAACACCTCTTGTTGCTCACTATACTTGTTGCTCGCATGAGCTGATAAAGTGATGGATTCGCTGTATTCATAATCTAATAACAAGACAGGAATGACGGTTTGCTCATCTTGTTTTAATTTATTTTTTAGCTGCTGTACAGTCGCTCTATCTAAAGTGCTGTAGATAGTCACGGATATCGTTAAGTACTCGCACAAACGTTGTAAATGTTCAGCAACTAGAGGCTGATTGATGATAGCGATAAGGTGAATATGGGGCAGCTGCGAACAACGATGATATACCGATTGATAAGCGGCATGAGGATAAGGAAGGTAGAGGCTAAATATCGTTTCTTTATCCACCGCATTACTTAGTTCGATGAAACCGCCGAGTAACTGAGCAAAGCTATTGGCATTACTCAATCCAATATTACTGTCTTCAACTAAGTTATGATTGGTTTGCTCACTGTTTTGATTCAAGATATTGACTAATTGATTTTGTCTCTCAGGAGTAATAGTTACTCCAGTGTCTTTTACGCTAAACCGAATCCAATAAGATGTCTGCGCAGGCATTGTCGTGTCATTGTTAGGAGTTAAATGCTGATTACTTATTCGCGTTACTTTATCTTCAGATACACGATCAACAGTGAGCGCGACATAGCCTGATGTTGTAAAACTAATAGCGTTTTTCAATAAGTTTAATAGGATATGGTGCAGTCGAATGTAATCGGTTTCGATGTAACGAGGACAGTCCGGCGCAAAGAAATAGATCAATTCTAACCCTTGTTGTCTTATTTCTTGTGTGACTAAATTGCTAACCTCTTTGCTTACCTTATAAATATCAACCGTTTCGATACTTAGACGTGTTTTTCGGACTTCAACTTCCTCTGTTGTTAGCGTCTCATTGAGCACAGTCAACATGCTTTGACTGGTTGCAATCAATGTATTTAGAGTTTTTTTGCCTTGAGCCGTCAATGTTGAAGGGTCGATGGGTTCCAACGAATCAATTATCTTCTCTAGTGGTAACCTTAACTTACGACCTATAAATGCTTGGGCTTCGTTTGATTCATCAATTTGTAATTGCAGTTGTTGGTTGTGCAGCTGTAATTGTTCAGATTGATGGAAAATCTCATCGACATTATTAAAAATCACAGTAAAACCGTGAACTTGCCCATGTTCGCCAAACCATGGTGTTACGTGTAGTTGGTAGGCTTGTTTGTTCTCCAAGCCATAAACTATCAGTGTGCGAGTAACGCGCAAACTTGAAATAGTTTTTAACAGTATTTGAGTGGCCTCATCTTTCCCTTCAACAAAATCAGTCAGCTCATAGCTTTGCTCTCTCTGTGTAGGAGGAGTAAACACTTGCTCAAAACGCTGATTATAGAAACTAATTTGACCATGTCGTATACTCATCAACATCGGTAAGGGTGCTTGATTAACCAAGCGTTCTAAACGATGAGTCAATGTTTTGATACGCCGATAGTCATTATGTAGCTGGTAGCTGACGCGACTTAGCGCATGACCTAATAACATGAACTCGGTAGTAGATTTCTTTTGTAAAAACGGTGGCGGCGTATAAGATTCTTTGGCGCGGCTACTCAAATTATCGGTATAAACCAGTAATTGCTCCCAGTTAGTACGACGATTGAGCATATAGAGCAATGCCATGAAGAATAGTATGATGGCGACCATCAAAGGGAGCCAATAACGGTAAGATATCCAGTCAACAACAAAAGGCTCATGACGTAATACGATATAAATCTGATGTCCGCTTTTTAGATTAATGATTCCTGTTAGTTCATTGCTATTGACGGTATAAGAGCTATGGTCGCTGCTAGAAGCTGATGTACCGATGGTAGGGAAAGCAACGGTAGAAAAAGCAGATTCATTAGGACGAGTATTATGATGAATATAGGTTTGCCCAGAAGGCATCATCAAAATCAGCTGATAACTCAGTTGATCAAAAGTAGGTTGTTCTAAGATTTTTTTTATTTCACTATCTACAGGTGCTGCATGCTCAATAATACTGTGCTGTAGGGAATAAAAAGTATCTATGCTATGTTGCTCACTATGTTTTTTTATCCCATCAAACAGTGTGACATAGTACAGCAGTAACATAACCGTGAGAGACAAGGTATAGAAAATCAATAAGCGCTGTAAGGACTGAAACTGTTGCATGAAAGCGTGGCCCTATCTCGACACGAAAGAATATAGTGAAATAAAAATGAAGTTTCTACATATAGTAGGTGAATTATACGACAGTTGAATTGTCTAAAATTTTTAGTGTTACCTTCTATTTATAGCAGAATAACGGCTTACTGTTTACAGAGAGTGGTTATTAACACCAAATTGTTTTGTAAAAGATATAAATAGAACGTTCGATGTTCTTGATATTATAAAGGCAAATAATGTCATTGGTTATCATGAAGTGGGGTCATTACAATCATGGCACTGCGCCGTAAACTCACCTATAATGAACAAATAAACCTTATATAATGCATGATTATGACTACAACTGCTCCTACCTTTGATACATCTAACTCGCTTACTGACCATGATAACCCAACTACTAACCGATTAAGGGTAGTATTTGCGGGGACGCCTGAATTCGCTGCTATTAGCCTTGAATCGTTAATTAATCAGCAAGAACCGCTGAATATAGAGATAGTCGCTGTTTACACCCAGCCTGATCGTAAGGCAGGTCGTGGTCAAAAACTGTCAGCTTCTGCGGTAAAAGAAGTTGCATTGGCAAATGATATCGCTGTAGAGCAGCCAGTCACTTTTAAAAAGTCTAGTGCAGAAGGGCTAGCTGCTAGGCAAACTCTGCGCACCTACCAACCAGATGTGATGATTGTCGCCGCTTACGGATTGATTTTACCTATCGGTGTATTAGAGACGCCTACTCATGGTTGCTTAAATATCCATGCCTCACTATTACCGCGTTGGCGCGGTGCTGCACCTATCCATCGTGCACTCTTGGCCGGAGATGATGAGACCGGCATTACCATTATGCAGATGGACAAAGGTCTTGATACAGGTGACATGCTGTATAAAGTTAGCGAAAGTATTGCCTCTGATGATACCGCTGCTAGCCTACATGATAAGATGGCTGCATTTGGTGCGACAGCCATTAGTACGGTGCTAAAAGATTTAGCTACTTATCAAGCTCAAGCTATTGCTCAAGACGATAGTCAAGCCAACTACGCTGAAAAACTAGTCAAAACCGAAGGCGAAATTGATTGGGCGCAGCCTGCTGCCGCTATTGAACGTCAAATTCGTGGGCTGACACCATGGCCCGGTGCTTATACTTTCCTAGCAGGGCAGCGCGTTAAAGTACTGGCTAGCTTACCTGTAAATACATCGCAGCAAACCAATGAACCTGCTGGAACGGTTATCAGTATCGGACGAAAAGCGATCTTAGTCGCTTGTGGTAAAGAGAGTGACGCTGAATCATCAGCCACCACTTTAGCTATTACTCACTTGCAGTTTGCGGGTGGTAAGCCAATGACTGCCGAACAAGTTTGCCACGGTAACCAATTAAATGACGGCGATCAATTTACGACAGAAACAAAATAACTGAACCTAACTTAATGATAGTTAACCCTATCTGCACAAGACGCTATCGATGATACGTCAAGGAAATGAAATTTAATGAGACAAAACAGTACTGCGCCTAGAAACAATAAGCTCAAACCATCAAGCAACCTTATTATGAATGGTAGCGTACGCGTGCGTGTGATTCGTACCTTACTGGCCATTCAAAACGGTCAGTCGCTCTCAAGCGTCCTTGATCCATTACTAAACAGTCTGCATGATGGTGACAAAGGCTTTGCCCATGCATTATTGCTCACGACATTGCGCCAGTGGCATGCGCTGGCACGTTTGCTCGATACGCTCGCAGACAACCCTATTGATGAAGTTGAGGTTCGTACCACCATTCAAGTAGGCTTAGTACAGTTGCTCTATTTAGAAGTGGCTGACCATGCTGCGATTCATGAAACCGTTGAAGCTGCCAAAGAAATTGAATTTGCCCATTCAACTGGTTTGGTAAATGCTATTTTGCGTAAAGTCGCCAAGAATCCAAGCAAATTCCGTAAGAAGTGCGATAAAAAGCATAGCCTACCGAATTGGCTCGCTTATCAGCTTAAACAAGATTGGAGCGAACAGTATGATGAGCTGACACAAGGTTTACGCCAACCAGCACCGATGTTTTTACGAGTGAATTCGGCGGTTACTTCGGTAGAGGATTATCAGCATGCATTGGATGGCGCAGAAATTGATGCAGATATCGTCGAGCTAACGACTGGTTTTAAGGTAGCAAACTCATCAGAGTCTGCCACTTCTACCACGCTATCAACCAAAGGTCTTAGACTACATCAAAGCACTGCCGTTAACGCTTTGCCTGATTTCGCCTTAGGAACGGCTAGCGTACAAGACATGCATGCTCAGCTCGCTGCACCAATTATTAATCAAGCATTGATGGCTAAACTTAGCGCTGAAAAATCTGATACGGAAAATACGAATAATGAGATACATATTCTAGATGCTTGTGCAGCACCTGGTGGTAAATTGGCTCATTGGTTAGAGCTCATGAGCGCTAGTGACGAATCATCGTTGTTTCACGTGAAACAAGACAATGCTGAAACATCACCTGCGATTACTGATATCAAGGTAACAGCTATTGATAATGAAGCACCGCGTATCGAGCGTATTCGTGAGAATTTACAGCGCTTAAATCTGAGTCAGCATGATTTGCAGCAAGCAGATAACAGCATCGCATTGAATATCGTCTGTGCAGATGCAACCAGATGGCAGCATGGCAAAAATAAAAAAGCAGCTACCAATGAGCCGGTATTTGATGCGATATTATTGGACTCTCCTTGTACTGCGACTGGCGTGATTCGCCGTCATCCAGATATCAGTATCTTACGTACTGAAGAAGACATCGAGCAAACGGTACTGTTGCAAGCAGATATCTTGCATAACTTATGGCCACAACTCAAAGCTGGCGGTTATCTGCTGTACGTGACATGTTCCATCTTAAAGCAAGAAAACGTCGAGCAAATGCAGGACTTTATCACTCATCATAATGATGCAGTAGTGATCGAGTTTACTGAAGATTGCAACTGGGGTATCGAACAAGCAATCGGTCGTCAGTGCTTGCCGATTGATAGCGCGAGTGGCGATGGTTTTTATTATGCATTGCTACAAAAAACTGCTGAATAAACCGTTTTAATTATTGAATAACATTATTGTAGACAGGACAATCTAATGAAATATATCAGTACCCGTGGTCAGACAGCGCCGATGGATTTTAGTGATGTGCTTTTGATGGGTCTTGCCCCAGACGGTGGTTTGATGTTGCCTGAGCATTATCCAAATATCGATAGTGCAACCCTTGATGAATGGCGTATGCTCAGCTATCCGCAGCTTGCGATGGCGATTATGCAGCGTTTTGCCACTGATATTCCTATGGCGGATTTGCAAGATATCATTGAGCGTACTTACACTGCTGATGTGTTTGGTTCCGACGAGATTGTTCCTGTCCGCAAGCTCGAAGATAATTTATATATTCTAGGATTATCAAACGGTCCGACATTGGCATTTAAAGATGTTGCCATGCAGTTTTTGGGCAATGCGTTCGAGTATGTACTTAAGAAAAAAGACGCACGTATTACGATCATTGGTGCGACCAGTGGTGACACGGGTAGTGCAGCAGAGTATGCATTGCGCGGTAAAGAAAATATCGAAGTCTTTATGCTGTCACCACATGGCAAAATGAGTGAGTTCCAGCGTGCGCAGATGTATAGTTTGACCGATGCTAATATTCATAACATTGCTATCGATGGGATGTTTGATGATTGTCAAGACATCGTTAAAGCGCTACAGCAAGATGCCGAGTTTAAAGCGGCTTATAATTTAGGCACGGTAAACTCTATCAACTGGGGTCGTATCCTAGCGCAGATTGTTTATTACTTTAAAGCTTACTTTGCGGTCACGACGAGCAACGATAAAAAAGTCAGCTTTAGCGTACCATCAGGTAACTTCGGTAATATCTGTGCCGGTCACATCGCTCGCGAAATGGGATTGCCAATTGAGCGTCTGATTGTCGCAACCAATGAAAACGACGTTTTAAATGACTTTTTTAACCAAGGTGCTTATCAGCCGCGTCCGACTGAAAAAACCTACGTAACCTCTAGTCCGTCGATGGATATTTCAAAAGCATCTAACTTTGAGCGTTTTGTTTATTTGCTATTAGAAAAAGACAGCGTACGCGTTCATGAGTTATTTGAAGGGGTGAAATCTGGTCAAGGTTTCGATTTATCTGAGCTAATGGAAGCAGTTAATAATCGTTATGGCTTTGCTGCTGGTAAATCTACTCATAGCGACCGCTTGCAGACTATCAAAGCGCTTTATGAGCAGCATGGTGAATTGGTTGATCCACATACCGCAGACGGAATTAAAGTCGCTAAAGAGCTACAGCTAGATGGCGAAATCATCGTTTGTGCAGAGACAGCATTACCCGTTAAGTTTGCGGACACTATTGTTGAGGCTATTGGTCAGATAGATATCGCTCGTCCAGCACATACTGAAGGGTTAGAAGATTTATCACAGTACGTAGTGGTACTGGAAAACAAGGCTGAACTGGTTGCTGAACAAATCCGCCAACATGTCGCACCGAATCCTGCTTAAGTAACTACGGTCTTTAGGCTTATCATCAACAACAAAAGTATCCGCGTGAAAGTTACACCATTGTAATAAAGTGTTTATGATTGTGTTATGGTAGATATAATTGTAATATTAGAAACGGCGTCAGCAAGTCATCATCGTGCTAGGCGCTTTTTTAGGAATTATTCTAGCCAATTACACTGAACAGTTACCCTATAATTTTCATAAGAATTTTATTAATAAATTACTGATATAGTTAAATTTTTATTAATTTAAAGTGTTTTTACAGTGATAAGTTAAGTACGGTTCTTTATGACAAGCACAGTGGTACATATTGTGGATATAACGATGAAGATGAGCTTAAAAAAGATAGCAAAAGCACTATTAATTACGACGTTTAGTAGTGCCATGTTGATGACCACAGCCCACGCAAACAATCCACCACCTACTATCAAGGCAGATGCACCCAATCGTTATATCGTGAAAAAAGGCGATACATTATGGGATATCTCAGGTCGTTATCTAGATAGCCCTTGGCGTTGGAAAGAAATTTGGGCCACTAATAAACAAATTAAAAATCCAAACCTTATTTACCCTAATGATGTTCTCATACTTTGTGTGATTCAAGGTAAAACGCTAATTGGTGTTGATACAGGTGAAGGTTGTGCTGGCGTTGAAAAGCAGCTTACTGCGAATGTAAGTACAAGTACTGTGGCTCTTACCTCGACGGCTAACAGTGTTCCTCCTATTCCATTATCTGCTATTCAGCATTGGCTTGATAAAACACTTATCGTTAATCCTCAAGACTTTAATACCACGCCTTATATTTTGGCTTCTAAAAACCGTAACTTGATTACTGCGAGCGGTGATAAAGTCTATGCTAAAGGCGTACCGCTTATCGTAGGCCAGCGTTACGGCGTCTACCGTGAGGGTGAGCTATATGTAGACCCCAAAACTCAAGAAGTGATGGGTTTAGAAGTTACGCAGGTAGCGACAGGACTAGTAACTTCTACAGAAAGTAATGGTGTGACTAGCTTGCAGCTTATTGATAGTTATGGCAAAGAAGTGCGTGAAGGGGATCGCGTATTCGTAGAGTTAGATAACGCTATTCCTCCCGTCTTCTATCCAACGCCTGCAAGTGTTAGTCGCGGCGGTATGATCGTACGTGTGATGGACTCTATCAGCTCAGCTGCGAAGGGTAGTGTGGTCGCCATCAATTTGGGTAGCTTACAAGGTGCTAAACCAGGTGATGTGCTGACGGTTTATCAAAAAGGGCCTTTGGTACGTGATACTAAAGACAACGACACGCCTGTACGTCTACCAAACGAGCCAAGTGGTATGGTGATGG
>Ga0209595_100132_pt1 | contig 25559 bp, 17 predicted proteins | sample Porto_4metaG_FD_187427 | JGI IMG/M metagenome (GOLD analysis project Ga0209595, IMG submission 187427) | Marine algal microbial communities from Porto, Portugal - Porto_4 metaG (SPAdes) (version 2) | ecosystem: Host-associated > Algae > Red algae > Unclassified | place: Portugal: Porto...
ACGCCAATTGGGTCTGATATGAGTAAAGTAAAATCTATATTCGTTTGATCAATACTGGTGCAATTGCCCAGTGCCAAATCTATCTCACCGGCTAACAATCGATTGGCCACACCGACAGAGTTATCATCTATCAGTACAATCTCAATATCAGGATATTTTTTTGAGTATTCAACCAATACGCTAGGTAACAATTTAGTCACTAGCGACGGTACGCTTGCAATCTTAATCTTACCTTTTTCGCCAGACGCAGAGGCTTGTAAGTCGTCTTCTAGCGCTTGATAAATGCTAAGGAACTGCTCAATCTTTGGTAAGCAGGTTTCACCGAAAGGCGTGAGTAGAGCTTTGTTTCCTACTTCAAATAATCGCTGTCCTAAGGTTTTTTCTAATTCCTTTATTGAGGCTGATAAAGCAGCTTGCGAGCGATTGGCACGATCAGCCGCCGCACGAAATCCTCCTTCTTCCACGACAAATAAGAAATGACGCAATTGCTGTAGCTTCATATTCAGACCATCCAAAACTATTCTTTAATAATCTATCTTAAATGATAGATTAAATCTATCAAAATTCAAATTTAATTAGTTAGATTTATCGTTACTAATTGAGTAGGATAAGTCATGTAGCAATTGGCAGTGATTAAAAAAATCTTAGTTCGCCTACTGCTGAAACCACTTATCAAAGGACATGACAATATGATGACTCACTCAAACAAACAGGCCGTTAAAACCTCGCTTTATGCGTCTAAAGCACCTTTGGAGTGGGCCATCACTAATAATGGAACCTTATACACTGCCCAAATTCCTATCGATGAAAATGGTGACGTGGTTGCAGGGGGTATAGAATCGCAAACTCGCCAAACGCTAGACAATCTTAAGCACACGCTAGAATGTGCCAATGTTGGCATGGATGCAGTTCTACAAGTAATGATCTACGTAACCGACCGCGACTATCTAAAAACTGTCAATCAAGTTTATGCCGAATATTTTGAAGCACCATACCCAAATCGTGCGGCGCTGGTGATAGCAGGGCTGGCTCGTGAAGAGATGCTGGTTGAGCTGGTCGTATATGCCGCTGTGCCTTAAATCTAATTTTAATATTCCATCTTTTAATACTTTATCAAGGAAGCATTTATGTCAGCCCAAACGACCCAAAAGATATTGCAACAAGACCCAACCAAATCACTTTACATCAATGGTGAATGGCAGGCAGGCGTAAATACCGTTGCCAATATTAACCCATCTGATATCACTGAAACTATCGGTGATTTCGCACAAGCGAGTAGCGATCAAGTCAAAGATGCCATCGCGGCGGCCCGTCACGCTCAGCCAAAGTGGGAAGCGACCCCTTTAGAAAAGAAGCAGTCTATCCTACAAGCAATTGGCGATGAAATGATTGCTCGCTGTGATGAGCTAGGTACGCTGTTGTCTCTTGAAGAAGGTAAGCCATTCGCAGAGGGTCGCGGCGAGATTTATCGCGCAGGTCAATTCTTTCATTACTATGCAGCGGAAGTATTGCGTCAAATTGGTGATACGGCTGATTCAGTGCGTCCTGGTGTCAAAGTCGAAGTCACCCGTGAAGCAGTCGGTGTGGTCGCGATTATCTCACCTTGGAACTTCCCAACGGCGACCGCTGTATGGAAAATCGCGCCAGCACTAGCATTTGGTAACAGTGTCATTTGGAAGCCTGCCAATTTAACGCCAGCTAGCGCGGTCGCATTGGCTGAAATCATTCATCGTCAAGGCATGCCAGAAGGTACGTTTAACCTGCTATTGGGTGGCGGCTCGTCAGTCGGTGATGCACTTATCAATTCTACAGATATCGATGCCGTAAGTTTTACAGGTTCTGTACCAACAGGCCGCAAAGTTGCGGCTGCGACTGCACCAAACTTTATCCGTTGTCAGCTTGAGATGGGCAGCAAAAATGCCTTGGTCATCGCTGATGATGCCGATTTGCAAGTTGCTATCGACGCGGCAGTGGCTGGTGCGTTTGGCGGTTCAGGGCAGAAATGTACGGCTTCTTCACGTCTTATCGTGATGGACGGTATTCATGATGCGTTTGTAGACGGTGTGATTGCCAAAATGAAAACCTTAAAGGTCGGCCATGCACTTGAAGACGGCATCTTTATGGGTCCTGTGGTTGATGACAAGCAGCTGGCATCAAACATGGACTGGATCGAAAAAGCCAAGCAGTCTGGTGCCAATTTAGCGTTTGGCGGTGAGCGTTTAGAGATGTCGCATGACGGCTACTATATGTCGCCTACGTTGTTTACTGAGACGGATAACAGCTGGGATATCAACCAAGAAGAAGTGTTTGCCCCGCTGGCGTGTGTCTTGCGTGTCAAAAATCTAGAAGAGGCGATTGCGATGACCAATGATACGCGATTTGGTCTGACGGGCGGCATCATCACCCAGAGCTTACGCAGCAGTGCAATGTTCAAAGAGCAAGTACAAGCAGGCTGCGTCATGGTCAATCTGGCAACTGCGGGTACTGACTATCACGTGCCATTTGGTGGTCGTAAACAGTCAAGCTTTGGCCCGCGTGAGCAAGGTCAATATGCCAAAGAGTTCTATACCATCGTCAAGACCGCTTATCAAAAAGCGTACTAGGGATGTCTTAACAAGAATGCTCGTCGCTATCTGAACGATGCTGTACCAAAAGGTACTTACTTGCTAAAGATAGCGGCTATCGATAAAAGTATTAAAGGGAATTGATATGTACCAAGACCATATCGTCATTGATGGATTACAGTATAGCCATTGGGATCGTGACTACTTTAAGATGCTACAAGCTAGTGGTATCAATGCAGTACACGCGACCTTAGTCTATCACGAAGACGCTCGTCAAACCATGACCCGCTTTAGCGAATGGCATGCACGCTTTGAGCAAAACTCAGATCTTATATTACCCGTGTACTCAGTGGCTGATATTAAAACGGCAAAAGAGCAGGGTAAAGTTGGCATCTTGTTTGGCGCGCAGAACTGCTCACCAATCGACGATGAAATTGGTTTGATTAGCGTGATGCGCCGCTTAGGCCTATTGATTATGCAGCTGACTTACAATAACCAGAGCTTGCTAGCGACAGGTTGTTATGAGCAAAATGATAGCGGTATTACTCGTTTTGGTCAGCAAGCCATCGCTGAGATGAATCGTGTCGGTATGATTATTGACATGTCACACAGCGCTGAGCGCTCAACGCTTGAGGCAATAGAAGTGTCATCGCGTCCGATATGTATTAGCCATGCCAATCCAACCACGGCTCATGATGCGCTGCGTAATAAATCGGATACGGTTATCAGTGCCTTGACCCAAGCAGGCGGATTGTTAGGGTTTAGTTTATACCCATTTCATTTGCCAAATGGTAGTGACTGTACGCTCGATGATTTCTGTACCATGATTGCTAACTGCGCTGATAAGTATGGTGTGGAGCATTTAGCGATTGGCAGTGACTTGTGTCTTAATCAACCGCAAGCTGTACTTGAGTGGATGCGTAATGGACGTTGGTCAAAAGCGATGGACTATGGCGAAGGCAATGCCAATAATTCAGGTTGGCCAGATACCTTGCCATGGTTCGCTGGCAAAGACGGTATGGAAAATATCTATAACGGTCTGCTAAAGCACGGTTTTAATGAAAGTGATGCTGGAAAAGTCATCGGTCAAAACTGGTTCGATTTTTTAGAGCAAGGTTTAAAACCTTTGGCTTAACTAGCTACTTAAAGAGTCATTTTAATCAATGGTTGCTCGAAATCGCTATAAGACGACAGTCGTGTTATAGCGCATATCCATTTGAAGTAGGTAATTTAAATTAGATAGGTATGTATAGTGAGGTCGTTTTATCACACTCTCATTGCTACCACTCTGATCTAAAACGCAACGTTAGCATAGTATATGGAGCCACATCATGGCCGATTTAAAGGGATTTAATCAAGATGAGCAAGGACGCTCAACTCCTGTTAATCAAGGAATAAGTGAGTCCGAAGCCGCCACTATTTCTACCGACACGTTAGGCCTTAAAAACCCCGCATTTTGGTACAGTGGCGGATTCATTGTAGCCTTTGTTTTGATGGCGATTTTTGCAGAAGCACGCTTAGCAAAAATAGTCGAAGTGGGCTTCTCGTGGTCCGTCAAAATATTTGGGCCTTTTTGGCAGATATTGCTACTAGCGACCTTTGTCATTGCTTTAGCCGTCGGTGCTGGTCGTACAGGACGTGTGATATTGGGTAACTTACCCGTACCTGAGATAGACAGTTTTAAATGGATGGCCATTCTTTTCTGCACCCTATTGGCTGGGGGCGGGGTTTTTTGGGCTGCCGCCGAGCCCATTGCACATTTCGTCTCAGCACCTCCTTTATACGGTGAGTCAGCCGATCTACAGCAACGCGCTTTTAACGCATTGTCTCAATCATTTATGCATTGGGGGTTTTTGGCGTGGTCCATCGTTGGCAGTTTGACTGCAATTGTGATTATGCATCTGCATTATGACAAGGGTTTGCCGTTGAAGCCGCGTACGTTGCTGTATCCAGTATTTGGTGAGCGTGTGTTGACGGGTCAGACGGGCGCAATCATCGATGCTTGCTGTATCGTTGCCGTTGCCGCCGGTACTATCGGCCCCATTGGTTTTTTAGGCTTGCAGACCAGTTATGCGTTGAACACCCTGTTTGGTATCCCTGATACCTTCACTACCCAGCTCATTATCATTGTCTTTGCTATCGCGCTCTATACGTTGTCTGCGATCAGTGGCCTGACGCGCGGTATGCAGCTACTTAGCCGCTTTAACGTTATGTTGGCGTTTGCATTGATGGTCTTTATCTTACTCTTCGGACCGACCAATTTTATTGTCAATGGTTATATCCAAGGTGTGGGTACGATGATTGACAACTTCGTTCCAATGGCGACCTTTCGCGGTGATGAAGGTTGGCTGAGCTGGTGGACGGTATTCTTTTGGGGTTGGTTCTTGGGTTATGGCCCTATGATGGCGATATTTATTGCTCGTATTTCACGTGGCCGTACTATTCGCCAATTGATTACCACCGTCTGTATTATTGCGCCGCTCGTGACTTGCTTTTGGTTCACCGTTGTTGGCGGCTCTGGTCTGGCTTTTGAGATTGCCAATCCAGGTAGTGTGAGTAGTGCCTTTGAGGGTTTTAACTTGCCAGGTGCGCTATTAGCCGTCACGCAGCAACTGCCATTTCCTTTGATTACCTCGATATTGTTTTTAATTTTAACCACGGTATTTATCGTTACCACGGGCGATTCGATGACTTATACCATCAGCGTGGTCATCAGTGGCGAGCGTGAACCAAACGCCATGATTCGTACCTTTTGGGGCATCATGATGGGTGTGACGGCGATTGTTTTAATCTCGCTTGGTTCAGGTGGCGTGACAGCATTGCAGTCCTTTATCGTCATTACGGCAGTGCCAGTTTCTTTTGTGCTGCTGCCTTCGTTATGGAATGGTCCACAAATCGCACAAAAAATGGCACGAGAGCAAGACTTGTATCGTCCTAACAAAGTAGAGGTAAGACATAAAATCAGCGAAGAGAAGCTCGCTCAAGTTGCTACAGAAAACAAAATCTCTGCAGAAAAAAGCTTATAAAAAAGCATGACGTAAAAAACTGTGTGATGTTCTAGGGTTTGTCCTCATTTTAAAAATGGTGATAAAAATGAGATAAATTGCCGTCAAACAAGGAAAATAGCGCAGATAATATCGAGATATTAGTCAGCTATTTGACGATGATTGGCAAAATTTAGCTGTTTTTAGCCCATTTAGAGGACACTCGTTTGAATTGAGGACACGCCCTAGATTATTAAACGGTAAATACTAAATTGGCCACTATCTATACCGCCTACACGACCAATTTCTTATTTACCGATAAACATTATTATTAAGAGTATTAACGAAGCTGCTGGCTCGATATATTAGGTAAGGTAGTGAAATTATGAATATGGTTTATACAAATAATGCGAATAATAAAAGTATCGATGTCAAACCGCATTCATTGGATACAGGTTTTCGTACTCGTGATGTGATTATGAATGCCCAAAGATTGGGTGCGATGCATCAAACCCGTATTAGCTTTGTGCGCACATTACTACGCAAGATTGATAAAGAAAAATGGACGCTCAGTACTCATTTGTGGGATTTAGATGAGAATGGCTATGGCAAAGTTATCTATCGTCTACATACGCCAGAGCATCTATATCATTTGGTGGTGTTCTGCAACGAGCTGGCTGATGAAGAGCGTAACGATAGAGTCATTGCCCAAAAATGGGATGTGACATTTGGTCTGGTGTTTGGCGAGATAAGCGGAGAGTTACTGGATAATTTACAAGCCAATGTGCCGTTGCAAGAAGCAGGTCGCAACTCTAACATGTTGATGGTGCTGGCACGTGCAAACAAGAGTGTACGAGTCTTTGATCATATTGTGAGCTCGCTCGCTGCCGGTCAGCAACCAGATTTAGAGGTGTTAGCGCAAGTGGGTTATATCTTGCGTACCACTGCGGTCTATGGCAATGGTAAATTTGGTATTTATGATTTTAAACCGTTGGAGCATAGCGCAGACTTTAACCAATCGTTTCGCGCGCAGATGTGTGCCGTGTATTTGCTGCGTGAGTTTAGCCTAGACTGGGTCGATTATTTGGCGCAGAAAAAGGGCGGTAGTAAAGCGGTTGCGCTGCATCCAGAGATTAAGCGCTACTTGGGCATTGGTAATGCCACTGGTTTGGGTATGGCGCCATATTTGATTAACCACCCTTGTGTGGTTGATCAATGGCTGACTACCCGTGAGCAAGCACTGCAAGCGACATTAACCTGTCAGATTGAACCTAAAGAAACGGCGCATTTTGCCAGTTTAATCAAACGTGCTATTCAGCATTTTGGCGAGATTGTCACCATCAATGAGCAGCAAATAAAACTCAATGAAACGGTCGTCACAGAATTAATGGTACTACAAAACAATTTGATGACTACCATCAATCACTATGTGACATGGGCGGAGTTCTTGCAAGCGCACCATGATTTGAGTCTTGAGAGCCAAGAGGTCATCATTTCTTGCTTGATGGAGCTATATCCTGAGCGTGTTGATGCGTTTCAAGAGAAAATAAATGCCGATGAAACCTTGTCGCTACCGAAGGGCAAGGTGATTCAAGATTTGATTGATGTACTGGAGCGACACTATCAATGGGCGATTAATATTGATTTTAGCCAGCCTGAGAATAGTCATTGGTTTTGGTATCGTTCGGTGGATAAAGAAGAGCCACGCCTAGGTGTGCGCGGGCAAGAGGTAGGCGCAGATCGTGAGCTTGCCCTAGACATCGCAAGGCAAGCAAACAAGCTGTACTTCGCGCTCAAACAAGTCAACGCTCAACAACTGATATCTGAGTTTATTCTAAACCAACCAAAGTACCGCTCAATTGCGCGCCGTGTTTGGACAATGGGGCATAAGCAACTGGGTGATATTCAGATGAATGTCTTACACAAAGACGCGTTACCTATGCATCTGTTACGGTGTAAATTGTCTATGTTTGGTGCGACCAAGTTTGATCCGAGATCAGATCGCTGGGTACGAATCACCTTGTTCCAAGGTGCACCTTTATTTGCAGAAGTGCATAGTGATGAATGGCTGTTTCCTTTATTACCAGATTTGTCGACAGAGCAGGGAGGTTTGACTCATGATCGTATCGCATAATGAAATCGTAGCAATGGTGTATAAAGCCTTTACTGGGATGCATCGAGAAGTTGGGGAGGCTGATGTAATCGCTACGATGGTTGCTGAATTGCAGATGGCAGGCTTGGATGGTGTCAGACACTTTAACAATGCCAGTCCGTATATTCTAACCGAGAGCGATACGCCAATTGATATCGTCCATCAAGATGCTAAGGCGATGCGTTTAGATTTGCACGGTAGTAGCTTGGCGTGCCACTTACCGACGATCATCGATTACGCTCTTGAAAAAATGGGTGCTTCTGCACACTTTCATATTTACTTGCAGAACTGTCATAATCGCTGGCTGGCCTATAGTGAGCTGGTAGGGCTGGCGGCCAAAGGCTATGCTTGTTTGGCCAAATGGGATAACGGCTCTGTGCCCAAGCATACGTTATTTACGTTGAATCAAGGGTTTGTCTATCCTGACCTTTACTTTTTTGACAAGGCACAGTCAAATTACAATACCAATGATATGGTCATCGAGATTGCGACTCAAAACTTCGATATCGAACATGATATCCAGTATTTCTACCGTAAAATATCGACAGATGAGCTGTTTGAAACCCATCAGCGCGCATGGAAAGAAGGTATCTATGTCGATGATGAACAGTGGGCGATACTCAAAAAAACGGCAGCGGCCATATTGGTTGAAAATAGTGAAGCATCCAGTCGCGGCGCGGGCGGAGTATAAAACCAAACCTGTTAATTACGTGAATTATGTTACGAAACAGATTTTTGTATGGTGAGTAATTAGTCGTTTGGTGCGTACGCTATATTCTCATCCCAGTACGGCGGCGTGCCATAGTAGTTGGTCATAAAGTCGATAAAGCATCTGACTTTGTGAGGTAGTAGTTTTCTATGTGCATAGACAGCATACAAGCCTAAAGGGCTAGGTTCATATTCTGGCAACACTACCACCAACTTGCCAGTACTCAACGCTTCGCTAGCAATGAAAGTCGGCTGTAATATCAATCCTCCGCCTGCAATAGCTGCTTCAACGAGTACGTCGCCATTATTACTATGGAAAACGCTACGTTCTTTGAATTGTTTGGTCTTTAGGTATTTGTAGATTTGACCCTTAGTATCTACATTCATATAGCTATAATGCAAATAGCGATGCGACTCTAAATCCTCAAGCTGCTTAGGGGTACCATGAGCTTTGAGGTACTCGGGCGAGGCGCATAACACCACGCGAATCGGAGCAATCTGCTTGGCGATAAGCGATGAACTTTGGAGCTGTCCGATACGCAGGGCAATATCAAAGCCTTCTTCAACGATATCTACTTTTCTATCACTCAACTGCAGATCAACGGTAACTGACGGATAGCGCTCCTGAAAATCAGTGATGAGTTTTGCCATATGTTTTAGGGCAAAGGACACGGGCGCACTGATTCGCAAGACGCCTTTGGGATGCTGCTGTAAGCCGCCTAACTGCGATGCCATCTCATCAATACTCAATAAAACCTGCTGCGCGTGCGTAAAGTATTGACTGCCAGCTTCTGTCAGGCTGACTTTGCGTGTAGTGCGGTTGAGCAGGCGAGTATGTAGCTCCTCCTCTAGCTTTGCTACATATTTGCTTACTAGCTGCGGCGAGAGCTGCATCGTAATAGCCGCTTTGCTAAAGCTACCTTCTGTCACTACCGCGACGAAAGCGCGCATGGCATCGATTCTATCCATATCTGTCCCTATATTTCTCTTGATATCAAATCCATTATAAACAGTATGTTGATAATTATTCAATATAACTGAGCTTACTCTTTTATAGCGTTGATAGTAAAGTGTGCCTATATCATTTTCGACACTATTTATTTTAATCATACTTTATGGAGTAAGCATCAATGAAATCATCACTATTAAATGCTATTTTGACATCAAAAGCTGGAGCAGCGGCCTTAGTGCTTCGTGTACCCGTTGGCCTGATTTTAGCAGCCCATGGCGCCCAAAAGTTGTTTGGCTGGTTTGGTGGCAATGGATTGGCAGGTACGGCTCAATGGTTGAGCAGTATGGGTATGGATCCGGGCTACTTAATGGCGATACTAGCAGGCGGTGCTGAGTTCTTCGGTGGTCTGGCTCTGGTATTAGGTCTGCTAACCAGACCAGCTGCTTTAGCCGCAGCCTTTACCATGTTGGTGGCTATCTTTTCTGTCCATATCAGTAATGGGCTGTTCGCTGATAATGGTGGTTATGAATACGCATTAACCTTGATGGTAGCTACGCTTGCCCTAGCTATTCAAGGTGGCGGTACCCTGAGTATGGATAAAGTATTATCAGAAAAATTAGGCTAGGTTTCATCATTGTAAAGGGGGTCATTCAATTTTAGTGAATAAAGCCATTTGAAAATAGCCATTTAATAAAAACAACAAGGGGAAAGTTATGACAACACTTTTATCTAATGAGCCAGTCAGCCAGCCTGTACTGTTTATACCGCATGGTGCAGGGCCTTGTTTTTTTATGAATTGGCAACCAGTGGATACGTGGCATGAGATGGCAACATTTTTAAAGAGCATTTCTGCTCGTTTACCTGAGCGACCAAAGGCTATCTTAATCATTAGTGCACATTGGCAGACGGCTGAATTTAGTATCACCGCTGGCAAGCAACCTGATCTCATCTATGATTATTATGGCTTTCCTGAGCATACTTACAGTTTGACTTATCCAGCCTCAGGCGCGCCAGCATTGGCGGAGCAAGTCAGCCGGCTACTGACAGAGACAGGGGTAGGTAATAAACAAGATGCGGAGCGCGGTTTTGATCATGGGTTATTTATACCGCTTAAGCTAATGTTTCCTGAGGCGGATATTCCAGTGGTCCAACTATCTTTGCGTCATGATTTAGACCCACAAGTGCATTTAGCTGCTGGTCAAGCACTGGCGTCACTGCGTACAGAGGGTGTGCTAATCGTCGGTAGCGGCATGAGCTTTCATAATATGCACGGTTATGGCGATACCAGTTTTACTGAACCATCAGAGCGTTTTGATGAATGGCTAACGAATACTGTAGAATCAGCAGATTCGAATAAACGACTTGCGGCATTGGCCAATTGGAAAAATGCTCCTCACGCGCTTGACTCACATCCGTTAGGGGCAGAGGAGCATTTGTTACCGCTTATGATAGCGGTGGGTGCAGCAGGACGTGATAAAGGGCACAAGATTTACTCCCAGCAAGTGCTAAAAACACAGTTGTCAGCTTTTCAGTTTGGTTGAATATGTTGAAACGTTTAATGCGTGGTATTTCAGCATGATTATCAAAAATAAAATATCCTTTGAATCTCAGACTCAAAGGATATTTTAGGTTAATAGAGCAGTTATTAACAACATATCAAAATAAGAGATAATGTCTCTTATTATTCATACTTTGCCACTACATTATTTCCGTCAAGTTCAAATTTATAAGTATTGAGCACAATACTGTCGTCATCTAGACATTGGCCAGTAGCAAGATTAAAGCGCTGTTTATAGATGGGTGAAGCCACATAAAGTACTTCTTTTGCTGTTCCTGTATCATCTGTAATCGTGGTGCCACCAATCAGACCCCGAGACAGTACATTGGCTTGACTGAATGGATCGTAGTTATCAAGAGCAAATAAATCGTTCTCTTTGGTGCGAAAAATAGCAATTTGTTTGCCATCTATCAGGGCGCAGACACCGGTTTCAGGAATGATATCGTCAAGTGTACAAATAGTCTGTTGGTTCATGAGGCGGTATCCTTAGTGATGATAATATTGCTCTGTATGAGTGGTAAATCATGAGTGACAAGCTGCAAGTCACAAAAACATGAGTCAAAAAACAGCGCCTTGCTTTTTGTGATAACTAACAAGGCACTCCTCCTTGGCTAGGCCAATTCAACCAGGTTGATGGTTGCTTTTTCCGCATCAGTCGCTGGGCGAATCTGCTCACGATCAGTCACGAAAACGACATTATCATCGCCTTTCTCACTGTTTACGAAATGACGGAAACGCTTGAGTTTTTCGGTGTCGTTAATCGTCGCCGCCCACTCACACACGTAATTGTCGACCAATAACTGCATTTGTGCTTCGAGCTCATCTGCTATGCCTAAACTGTCTTCAATAATGACGGCTTTTAGATAATCAAGCCCGCCATCTAAGCTTTCACGCCACTTTGAGGTGCGCTGTAGCTTGTCCGCTGTTTTGATATAAAACATAATGATGCGGTCGATGTATTTGACCATGGTTTCGGTATCGAGATCGGTGGCGAACAGCTCGCCATGACGCGGGGTAATACCGCCATTACCGCAGACAAATAGATTCCAGCCGTTTTCAGTCGCAATCATGCCAAAGTCTTTACTTTGCGCCTCAGCACATTCGCGCATACAACCCGACACACCCATCTTGATTTTGTGCGGTGAGCGCACGCCTTTATAACGATCTTCTAATCTCAAGGCGAGGCCAATACTGTCATCGACGCCGTAGCGGCACCAATTGTTACCAATACAAGATTTCACGGTACGTAAGGATTTACCATAGGCATGACCAGTCTCAAAGCCTGCTTGCACCAGTTGCGTCCAAATATCAGGCAATTGCTCCATGCGCGCGCCAAACAGATCGACCCGCATCCCACCAGTGATTTTGGTGTACAAATTAAACTGCTTCGCTACTTGACCCAGTACGATGAGCTTGTCTGCGGTAATTTCACCACCCGGCACACGCGGTACGACGGAATAAGTGCCGTCTTTTTGTATATTACCTAAGTAGTAATCGTTACTGTCTTGTAGTGGTGTCAGCTCGGTTTTGAGTACGTAGTCATTCCAGCACGATGCCAAAATAGAGGCGACCGTTGGTTTACATATCTCACAACCATGGCCGCTACCATGTTCAGTCAGTAATTCATCAAAGGTTTTGATACCGTGCACGCGAATCAGGCTATATAAATCCTGACGAGAGTAAGCAAAGTGCTCACACAAGTCATTGTTTACTTCAAAGCCCATGGCGGTGAGTTGATAGCTGACCGTATCTTTGACCATAGGGGCGCAGCCGCCACAGCCACTACCGGCACTGGTCATGGTTTTTACATCGCTGACGGAGTATGCACCGTTTTCGACGGCCGAGCAGATAGCGCCTTTGGTCACGTTATAACAAGAGCAGATCGTGGCGGTATCTGGCAGATTGTCGATGCCCATCACGGGTTTTTCAACATTGGGTAATATCAGGCTTTCTGGGTGTGCAGGTAGGTCAATGTCATTCAAATACAATTGCAGTAAGTTGTTATAGTCTTCGGTGTCGCCTACCAGTACAGCACCAAGCAATCGTTTGTTATCAGGTGTGGTGACCAGTTTTTTGTAGATGCCCTCAGCAGGATTTTGATACAGGTAGCTTAAGCTGCCTTCACTCGTACCATGTGCGTCGCCAATACTACCCACATCCACACCCATCAGTTTTAACTTGGTGCTCATGTCAGCACCCGTAAATATCTGCTTGCTATCACCAGCGATTTGCGCGGCACAGATACTGGCCATGTTGTAACCGGGAGCCACTAGACCAAATACTTTGTTGTCCCATACTGCACATTCGCCCACGGCATAAACATGATCTACATTGGTGCGACATTGCTCATTGATCAAGATGCCACCACGCCCGCCCATTTCGATACCGCATTCAGGGTTGTTTTTAATTAGACCGTCTTGCGGTCTAATACCAGCGCTAAACACAATCATATCGGTCGTTAGAGAGGTGCCATCTGTAAACTGCATGGTTAAATGTTGACCATCACCGATGGTGTCATCAGGGTTAAGTGCGGTATTAGACAGAATCTCTTTGGTGTTTTTCCCCGTCAGTACTTTGACACCAAGTGCTTCTATTTTACGCTTTAAGATCTCACCACCAGCGGCATCGAGCTGAACGCCCATCAATTGCGGTGCAAACTCGACCACATAGGTATCTAGCCCTAGCGTCACGAGCGCTTTTGCGGCTTCAAGCCCCAGTAGACCGCCACCAACCACCACGCCTTTTTTGACAGTGGGCAGATCGGCAATGGCTAAAATCTCATCTAAATCTGCAATGGTACGGTATACGTGGCAGTGCGGATGCTCGCGGCCTGGGATGGGCGGTACAAAAGGATATGAGCCTGTCGCCAGTACCAACTCAGAGTACTCAATAATCTCGCCTGCCTCAGTAGTAATACGCTGACTGGCTGAATCGATATCTACAATACATTGATTCAAATGCAAATTAACTTTTGATAATTTGTAAGCCGTTAAATCTACTAGGTTCAGCTTCCTGGCATCTTTATGTTCAAAGTAGCTCGACAAATAAACACGGTCATAAGCAGGGCGGTCTTCTTCAGCAAACACATGAATGTCAAATTGCTGGTGTAGCCCTTGCTCAATTGCTCGTTCAATAAAGTGATGACCAACCATACCGTTGCCAATCACCACCAAATTGCCTTTACTCTCTGTGCTCAATGCAGTGCTACTCATGCGTCTGTCCTTAGTAATGGGGCTGGTTGGGTACGGTCATCGTTTATTTTTTTATCACGCTATAAACGGCTCCGTCCCTCAACAACAGCTGATAAACAGCATTTAATACCTACTATTACAGAGCATTCAATAATCATGCCATGGCACTTTGATTAGCTGGATTTTTGCGCGTTGCTATTAGGTATAAAGGTATGCGGTATCAGGACCAGTCACTTATGTACAAAGGTTTTTACGTCAGCATGATCAGCGTTATGACTTACCAAAAACAGGATGGTCGCCGTTGTCACCGACTGAGATATCAGAAATTAATGCACCAAAATAGACACTACAGTGCCCCAAGTTGGATGTTATTGCTGTTTATAAGGGAGGCTGATGAAATGTTTTAAACCTGCTGTGTTAATGCTTTATTAGCATAAGCGTCAGGTGTGGCGATGGTTATAGACCCGCCAGTAAAGGCGCTTGGATAATTAACGAGTGCTGATCTTTATACAGATTTGGCAGCGTAAACAAATAACTGGCATAACCATTGCACCGCCTGAAACATTGCTACTTATCATATTTGAATACTGCATTTTTTGAACACTTAGTACCTTTAGTACGTTGTCAGAACCCTGAAGTTAATCATTTGAGGAAGTTGCCTATGTCATCATCAGCCCCCGTTGCATCTAGTAAAGACAAACTTAATGTTTTGTCATTTACGGGTAAAAATAAAATCCTTCATTTAGGATGGATGGCATTTTTCCTTACCTTTTTTGTATGGTTCAACCATGCACCATTTTTATCAGCGATTGGAGAAACACTCAATCTGAGTAAAGACCAAGTCAAAACGCTACTCATTTTAAACGTGGCATTGACTATTCCTGCCCGCGTTATTATCGGGATGCTGACAGACCGTTTTGGCCCTCGCATTGTTTATACCGCCATTTTAGCCATTGGTGCTATTCCTTGTTTTACCTTTGCGTTCGCGCAGGATTACAACACCTTGGCACTGTCTCGGTTTTTACTGGGTTTTGTGGGTGCAGGTTTTGTGGTGGGTATTCGTTTGATGAGTGATTGGTTTCCGACCAATGAATTGGGGACGGCTGAGGGTATTTATGGAGGGTGGGGTAATTTTGGCTCGGCAGCAGCGGCACTGTTATTACCAACTATAGCGATTGGTGCTGCAGCAGTTTTCGGTGGTGATGAAGGTTGGCGCTATGCAACAGCCACATCAGGGGCAGTGATGGCGCTTTATAGCATCATTTTTTATAAGATGGCGCGTAATACACCCAAAGGAGCTACTTATTTTAAACCCAAAAAATCAGGTGCCATGATGGTGACGTCATCAGGTGATTTTTGGTTAATGATGGTTTTTAAACTGCCTATGTATTTGGCATTGGCATTATTGGCATGGAAACTATCACCTGATGGTGTGAGCTTGCTGAGCCAGTCTAGTGTCACCATGGTCTATATTGGCCTTGCAATACTGTATGTTTATGAGTTCATCAGTAGCTACCGTTTTAATAAAGAAGTTTTCACCACGCCTGTACCAGTGGCGCATCGTTATGATTTTAAGCAAGTAGGTATCTTAAATATTTTGTATTTTGCTACGTTCGGCTCAGAGCTTGCCGTCGTGTCGATGCTTCCTTTGTTTTATCAAGAAACTTTTAGTTTATCGATTGTGATGGCAGGGGTATTGGCATCGAGCTATGCCTTTATGAACCTCATGTCACGTCCAGGCGGCGGTTGGCTCAGTGATAAGTTTGGTCGCAAAATAACTTTGTTGATTTTGACAGCTGGTTTGGCCATCGGGTATCTGTTGATGGGCTTCCTTGATTCAACGTGGCCACTGGCATTGGCATTGTTAATCACAATGTTTTGCTCATTCTTCGTACAGGCAGGTGAGGGCGCTGTTTTTGCGGTAATTCCTCTGATCAAACGCAGTATGACAGGGCAGTTTGCAGGGATGACAGGTGCGTATGGTAATGTTGGGTCAGTGGTGTATTTAACGGTGCTGAGCCTGGTGTCTTATCAAGTGTTTTTCTTTGTAATTGCCGCGACAGCAGTGGTTGGATTCTTTGCATTGTTTCTCTTAAAAGAGCCAGAAGGCATCATTATTGAAGAGATGCCAGATGGTACATTTGCCGAAATACAAGTGAGTCATAGATAGTACGGGGTGAAGACAGATGACGATAGCACACGCCAATAGAAACAATAGTCAAAATGCGGATGGTGATATGTACCAAAACGCTGATGAGATGGCGGTTCATTTTAATACAGGCAATCCGTCATCTCTAATAGGCTCAGGTCAGTTTGTTGCCAACGATGTCAGCCAGAGCATTGATAGCCACGCTATTGATGAGACTGGTGACAGTAAGGGTATTGATGATGCTAGTACTGCATTATGGTGGCTTGATTTTTTCACCATGGCAGGTCGCAAGACGGAAAACCAAGACAGCTTACTTATCACCACCTGCTTGCCCTATCAATGTTCAGGTGCAGAATCATCTAATGCTAATCGCTCAATATCTCAAGCAAGATCTCACCCGTCCTCATCAGCCCCATTATTGGTGCTGATGGCAGATGGGGTCAGCGCTTGTCAGTTTCCAAAACAGGCAAGTCGACTGGTAGTGAATACCATTGCCCACAAAATCACATTAGGGTTGACTGCACTGGCACAATCGCAAGATGAGACGTTATCCATCAGTTTTGATGATGATCAAGTCGCCACTATCATCAAAACAGCAGTCAACAAAGCCAACGATATTCTATATTTTCCTCAATCGTATCAACGGGTGCCGCCGTTGTTGTCTACGTTATCAGGCTTGCTCTGTATCGGTGACCGTATTCACCTGTTTCATACAGGCGACTCTCGAATATACCGCGTTGGGGTAGATTGTCTGACAGTATTGAGCAAAGATCACCGCGTGTACCGCGGCCAAGATAAAGGAGCGCTTGCTGCAGCTATCGGCGCAGATAGCCAGATGGAGCTACAACAATCGGTATTTACCCTCCATCAAAACGAGTGTTTGGCCATTATGACAGATGGGGTTTATGAGCATATAGAGCCCACAGAGTTGCAGTTTGAGCTGTGCAGCAGTGCGACTGATATATTTCAGTTGATGGCCACCACGCACAAATTACCGCTAGGGTTTAACACCAGTCAAGCCGTGTGCGAGCAAGCCTTTAGTGCAGGCAGTCATGACAATCTAAGTATGGTCATGCTGAGTATGAACACACGGTCAGCCCATTTTACTTCTATCAATGGTTCTAAAGGTATTGGTCATTTTGATGGTATTGACTTTGATAATCTGGATACAGTCATACATGATGTGAATCGCTACCAGCTGCCAACCGGTTTACAGATAGGCGACCATATTGATGGCTTTACTGTGATTGGTATTATCGCTCGTACGGCTCGCAGTCACGTGTACTGGGTGCAAGATGAATACAATAATGACTTTGTTCTAAAATCACCCAGTTTAGATTCGGTCGCCGATGGTCACTATCTGCGTGATTTTTTAAAAGAACGTAAAATTGGTTTGAGCCTATCAAAACATCGTCGCGCGGGCGAGTCGGCTTACAATCAAGCTGATCCCAATCGATTGTCTGTCAATCCTGCATCCAACAATATTGGTCATAACGTGGGTTCTGGGCTCAGTGAGTCGGGGCTGCTGCGTTACTATCCAGTACCAGCAAGTACCACATACTTATATCATTTGACTGAATATATCGCCGGTGAGAGTTTACGAGATTTTATGGATCGTCATGCGCCTTGTGATGTGTGGCAAACCTTTGATTTACTCACCAAAATTGGCATGGCGGTTCGAGTCATGCATCGCAACTATCTGCTGCATCAAGATATCAAACCCGAAAACATTCTTTTAACCAAATCAGGTGCGGTCAAACTGATTGATTTTGGTTCCGCCAGCTCCTCCATCTTAAAAGACAGCACCCGACCACCAAATGGTGATTTGCACTATGCTGCACCAGAATATTACACCGATGCACCAAAAGGCGTGCATTCTGACTTGTTCTCGATTGCAGTGATTGGCTATGAATTGTTGACGGGACAATTGCCATTTAATACTCAAACACTAATGATGCCAAATCAAACACTAATGATGCCCGCGCAGCCGCTACGGCAGCAGAATGTGCCTGACGCCAGCCAACAGGCACTCATGCGTGCGCTGCATGTCAATACTAACGCGCGCTATCAAGCCATTGGTGAGTTTTTACAAGATTTCAACCCTGATAATAAAGCGCACAGCCGCGACCCAGAACCTCTCATTAAGCGTAACCCTCTACTGGTATGGCATGGCATTTGCTTCATAGAGTTTGTCATCATTTTATTGTTGTTGGCATACTTTTCATGACACGCTGTTTTGCATTCAATGCTGCTCCGGGCGGCTAAGGATTTTTCTGTTTATGTCACTATCTATGTCGCAAGCCGCAACTACGGTAGATACTCATACCAACACTCACGCCTTAGCATCAGACCATCAAAAAAACGCTGGCATCGTTATTATCGGGGCGGGCATGGCAGGCAGTCGCTTTGCTATTGAGCTTGCTCGCACGCAATCAAATGATGATAAATCCCGTTTGCCAATTACGTTAATCAGTAAAGAGCCGCACGTGGGCTATAACCGCATTATGCTGTCACCCGTATTGGCTGGCGACACAGCGTTTGAGGATACTTATTTATATGATAACTCAGAGTATGAACAGCTGGGTATTACTGTGTTGGCTGGGGTTGCGGTAGAGACAATAGATACCAAGTGCCAGTGTATTGAGCTAGATAATGGGCAAACACTCAACTATGCCAAGTTAGTAATGGCTACAGGATCAACTGCCCGAGTCATTCCATTCCCCAATCACACAGCTAAGGGCGTGCATGTGTTTCGAGACCTTGCCGATGTGACCGCTCTGATGGACTATGCTAGCCAAGGAAAAACGGGTTTGGTGATTGGCGGTGGCGTACTGGGATTGGAGGCTGCCTGCGCGTTAGCGGTACAGGGCGCGAGCATGACGGTCATTCATATGGATGGCTATGTACTCAATCGTCAACTAGACCTGCCAGCGGCCGAGCTTTTGCAAGCGGAGCTCAGCCGCCGAGGGGTTGGTCTCGCGGTTTCTGCCCATACTGAGGCCATTGAGATGAATGATGCAGGAGAAGTATGCGGATTATCTTTAAAAGACGGGCGTACGCTAGCGGCCGATTTTATCGTGATGGCAGTGGGTGTGATACCCAATACAGCGCTTGCCAAACAAAGCGGGCTCGAGGTTAATCGCGGTATTGTGGTCGATGATTTTATGCACACCAGTTGTCCCAATGTTTATGCCATTGGTGAGTGTATAGAGCGAGAGGGCGAGCTATTTGGAATGGTGGCGCCGGTCAATCAGCAAGTGGATACACTGGTCACAGTTTTAAAAGATGATTTTATAGAAAACAATACAAACGTAATAGATGGCAAAGTCACCGTGCCAGATCACTGGGTTCCTTTTGTGAGTAAACCGCTGTCATTAAAATTGAAAGTATCTGGCATGTCGGCCTTTTCTGCAGGGCAAATCGCTTTTGATGACGAAGCCGCTGATACTGTTGAGACCCTCGTGTATCGTCAGCCTGACTTAAACCATTATCATTGTCTGTATCTCAAAGAAAACAAACTCATTGGCGCTGTGCTTTATGGGGACACAAGCGATGGCAGCTTTTACAGTCAGTTGATTATAGATAATGTTGATATTACGCCTATCAAAGACACACTCATATTTGGCGAAGCATATTGTCATTTGGATGAAATTACGCTTAATAATTCGCCAACTACGGAAGTAGGTATAGAGCTTGATGATACGGACAAGAACATCAGTCATCATAAAGTGGCCGAACTGTTAGAGGATGCATTATGAATGACGCTATTACCAATCAATCTGCTGCTAGTAAAGTAGTGTCAGCTAATAAATCGAACAACCTGCCTAATAGCGTGCAAAAAACGACAGGCCACGTCATTGAGACACATGACATAAGCGCCGCCAAAAATATCAAAAAAGCACCGTTGTCATCTGATAGTGATTTGATTAATAGCTCGATTAATGCTTCGATTGATAGCTCGGTCACTACCATCCGCACGACGTGCCCTTATTGCGGAGTGGGATGCGGTGTTTTAGCGAGCGTGAATGAGACAGAGGTGCTGAGTGTAAAAGGAGATCCTGAGCATCCGGCTAACTTTGGTAAATTGTGCTCCAAAGGGAGTGCGCTGGCACAAACATTGGGCACCGCGCGCCGCTTGACCGAGCCATATTATCAAAACAAGCAAGCAGTCATGCAACAGCATCAGCCTATGCAATTGGGCAATGATTTTAATGCTATAGACCTATCAGATAAGCCACTTATAAATCAGACAGACTGGGACACCGTTTTAGATGACGTGGCCAGTCGTTTAAATGACACCATCGCTAAACACGGGCGAGACAGCATTATGTTTTATGTCTCAGGTCAATTGCTGACTGAAGACTATTACGTGGCCAATAAATTTATAAAAGGGTTTATCGGTAATAATAACATCGACTCCAACTCTCGGCTGTGCATGTCATCAGCAGTAGCCGGGCACAAACGTGCGTTTGGTGCAGACCTTGTGCCGGGTAATTACGAGGATTTGGAGGCTTGTGATTTATTGGTACTGGTAGGCTCCAATATGGCGTGGTGCCATCCTATTTTGTTTGGTCGATTTTTAGCAGCCAAAAAAGCCAATCCTAATAAAAAACTGATTGTGATAGACCCGCGCCGTACGGACTCTTGTGAATTTGCTGATTTGCATTTACCAATTGCTGCGGGCACGGATACACATTTATATAATGGGTTGCTGCATTACCTAGATCAGCAGGGTTGCCAAGATGATGAATATGTTAGCCAAAGCTTGGGCGTTGATGATGCGGTGAATGCGGCCAAAGCATGGAGTATCGATGAAGTCGCTAGCGCCTGCCAAGTGTCTGCGGATAGTATCCGCCAGTTCTATGAATGCGTTGCCGCCACTGATAAAACAGTTACTGCCTTTAGTATGGGTGTCAATCAATCACAAAGCGGAACCGATAAGGTCAACGCCATCATCAATACCCATTTGTTCACAGGGCGAGTGGGCAAAGTAGGGGCCAGCCCGTTTTCACTCACTGGACAGCCTAATGCAATGGGCGGACGAGAAGTAGGCGCCCTTGCTAATCTGTTGGCGGCTCATTTAGAACTAGACAATACCGATCATCGGCAGCTTGTCGCAGACTTTTGGCAGTCACCTCAACTTATATCGCCCAATGTGGGTGTCAAAGCCTGCGATGCGGCCGCTGCCATATTAGATGGTCGTATCAAGGCCATTTGGATTATGGCCACCAACCCTGTGGTCAGCTTGCCAGATGCGGATAATTTTCGCCAAGCACTTGCTGAATGTGATCTGGTGATTGTCTCTGATTGCTCGGTAGACAGTGACACGGTGAAGTGTGCCGATATTGTATTGCCTGCTCAGGGGTGGGGTGAAAAATCTGGAACGGTTACCAATTCTGAACGGCGTATCTCTCGGCAGCGGACATTGATGCCTGCGGTAGGCGTTGCCAAACCAGATTGGTGGATACTGTCTCAAGTTGCCACACGCATGGGGTTAACGGGATTTGATTACCAACACCCAAGCGAGATATTTAATGAGCATGTGGCATTGACCGCTTATGGTAATACGTCTAACCATAGGACATCCCAATCTAATAAGAATTATCCTCGCTACCTGAATCTTAGCAAAGACTTGTCTGCTTTAATGACAGATGAGATGCCAACCGATAAACCTGCTCACCAACATATTAGCCAGCATATTAATCAGAACGGCAATCAAACATATCAGCCAATCGCACTCAGTCAGCAAGCATACGAAGAGATGTTACCGTTTCAATGGGGTGGCACGCGTATCTCTATGATTGATAAAATAAAACATTTAGAAAATAAGATCAATAATCGCGCTGTTACTGTTACCAAGTCACAGTTAATCGCTATTACGCCCTCTGATGAAGCGAGCGTAGCCAATGTGCATCGACGTCAAAGAAGGCAAAAACCCCAACTGATTGGTGAGAGTCAACCGCCCTCTAAACACGAGTTTGAGCATGATACTCAACCTGAAAACCAAGTGGTTCATTTACGCCTGATTACGGGCAGGCTTCGCGATCAGTGGCATACCATGACTCGTACTGGCCTTGCACCGCAGTTAAACCAACATCAGCCAATACCGACACTGACCATACATCCTAATGAGGCACGGCAGCTAGGTGTTCAAGACAATGACTTTGTGCAACTTCATCGTAGGTTTGAAAACCACGGAAAGTATGAAAGTTATGAGAACAGCGTGACCAGTAACGGCATAGTCAGTGATACCGTGATGAGTACGGCTAAGGATAGTAAAGAACCACCGAGTACCGTAATGGCGCAAGTTGCCATTAGCGATACGTTGCGCGTTGGTGATGCATTTATGCCTATGCATTGGAGCAATGCTTTTGCTAGCTTCGCTCGTGTAGGCCCCCTTATTCCAACAGTTGTCGATCCACATTCAGGGCAGCCAGAGCTCAAAAATTCGGCGATTAGTGTCACGCCCGTTCCTATGCAATCATTTGGCAAGATTTTGGTGCATCCTGAGTGGCAAGACGCCGTTATAGTGCAATTACGTACTATTTTGGCCAATTTTTCTGCCAAAGCGTCAGAGAAAGTATTGTCTGAAACAAAATGCGAAGCACATTCAAATAATATTTTGCCAGAGGCATTACCTGCACTCACTTGGAGCTTGAGTCATCAAAATAACAGCGTCTTGATCAATCTCGCTAGCCCGATGGTGGAGGCTAGCAGTACCTTAGCGTGCCCCGAGTTTTGGCAGCAGTTTATGGCCTCTATGCAATCATTATCACAGCCAAACTCTCAAGAGCGTGTCATGCATACGGCGTTTACGGTCGATAATGTACAGAATCAATTGCGTTTTATTGTGACGCAATCTGCGCCTGAGATAGACTCAAAGAACAATGCTATAAATAGTGGGTCATCTGATGATGAAAGGCCCAGTACACAACTGATTATGGCTGTTTATGTTGCTCCAACGCAAACGCAATTACCGAGTGTCCGTTGGCTCGATAGCTGCTTTACGGATACCAGCCAAATACCTGTCAATCAACGATACAAATGGTTACTCGCAGGGCGGCCTGCCAGCGGTTATGTCGATCCAGGACCCTTGGTATGCTCTTGTATGTCGGTTGGAAAAAACACCATCCTCAACGCTATCATGCAGCATGGTTGTACTAGTGCGACGACAGTGGGTAAGCAGTGCCGAGCAGGTACCAATTGTGGCTCTTGCGTGGGGCAAATCAATGCATTAATTGCAGAATGCGCCTCCTTGGCGCAAGCTTAGATAGTCGTGTGGCACGTCGCTTGCAACCTTTTATATGCAATTACTGGTTGAGTGTTGTGTTATGAACAATAAGCCATTTTAGAGTAGGGGGTTTATTGACAACTTTGCTTGTGGTTGCCCATTTTGCTGTATTCACGCTGTTATCAGGAGTCACCATCATGACCAATATATCTGCCGCTACCTCAACGCATGAGACCTATCAGCTAATGGATCAACACTGCGCAGAAAACGTGCAAAATTGCACCAAAAGAGGCACTGTGCATCTTATAGGCGCAGGTTCTGGTGACCCTGAACTCTTAACCTTAAAAGCATGGCGAGTGATGCAGCGTGCAGAGGTAGTGTTGTATGACAGTCTGGTGTCTGAAGATATTTTGGATATGTGCGCGACTACGGCTGAAAAAATATTCGTTGGTAAGCGCCGCGCCAACCATGCATTGCCACAAGAGAGTATTAACGAGCTACTGGTCAAACACGCGCTGGCAGGTAAAATAGTGGTTCGTTTAAAAGGTGGCGACCCTTTTATTTTTGGACGCGGTGGTGAGGAGCTACAGGAAGTGGTGCGTCATGGCATTCATTTTGAGTCTATTCCTGGTATCACTGCTGCAAGTGCCGCGGCTAGTCGTGCAGGAATTCCACTAACGCACCGTGACCATGCTCAGTCGGTCAAGTTTGTCACTGCTTGCAAAAAAAATGGCGCGCCTAATAACGATTATAGTGAGCTAATGGACAGCAGCCAGACAGTTGTGTTTTACATGGGTTTGCACCGTTTGCATGAGATGACACAAGGGTTGATAGCAGCGGGGCGCGACAGCGAAACTCCTTTTGCTATCATTAGTCATGCCAGTATGCCAACGCAGCAAGTACTTATCGGCACATTAAGTGATATCGCTGATCAGCAAGCTGAAGCAAAACTACCAACCCCTGCACTATTGATTATGGGTGATGTGGTCACTTTATATCATGAGTTTGCAGACTATAATCTTGGCGCCATGGGTAAAGGTGAGTTTATTGATGTTGATAAAGTGATAAGCAGTAATGAGTTAATACCCGATTTGGAGAGTATTGGGTAGGATAACTATGTTTAAAAGACTGTTATTTTAAGAAACTGTTACTAAGGTAATTATGTGAACCTGTCCAGAATTTTGTGTAGGACCATGTTTAGTCTAGATAATACTTACATCAAGTTTAAAAACTTCCGATGTCGTTTCAAAGTTGGCTATAGCTAAGTTAATTATTATAGATTTCGTAATTGCTCGATTAACCAACGATGTATGCCACTGTCAGCAGTACGTGGATGCCATGCTGCGATGACCTTAAAAGTAGGCGGCAATGCTTCAACCTTAAGCTCTTTGACCTTACTGCTCGGCAATAATCGCGAAGGAAAAACGCAATCATGTCAGTCGTGTGCAAAATATCTGGTACAGCCGAAGAGCTAGGAACTGACATCACAATATTTCGTTTTAGACCTTTTTCTGCAAACCATTGATCATGAGAGCCACGTAAATTAGCATGCGAGGGTGACACGACTAGCTGCACGTGTGCAGCCACTTGCACCAGTGTCAATGGCTCTGTTGCAAAGGTATTTCCACAACCCGTCACGCATAAATGTTGCTCTTCAAACTTATGCGCATATTAGTAGGATACGTCGGACTTTATCCAATACTTCTAATTGTATTAACGTTATTGCAGCCTATAACCCAAGGCTTAAGCCTACCGATAGTGGTATTAATTGAAACGATAATACTTGTTCCACTGACACAGTTGGTGTCTTTCCCACTAGCAGGCTGGGTCATTGAACGTCTGAGCAGAAAAGAGTGATCACTTTTCGCAGCGTTCACTGGTACACCATTCTCTTATTCAAGCTCATCAATCAACTGCTTCATTTCATCAATTTCACGTTTTTGTGCTTTTATAATATCATCAGCAAGCTGTTGCACACGCGGATCTTCAATATCAGCGCGGCTACTGGTGAGAATGGCAATCGAGTGATGCGGTATCATCGCCTGCATCCAATCGACTTGATCGACAGTC
>Ga0209595_100135_pt1 | contig 25228 bp, 25 predicted proteins | sample Porto_4metaG_FD_187427 | JGI IMG/M metagenome (GOLD analysis project Ga0209595, IMG submission 187427) | Marine algal microbial communities from Porto, Portugal - Porto_4 metaG (SPAdes) (version 2) | ecosystem: Host-associated > Algae > Red algae > Unclassified | place: Portugal: Porto...
TCCGCTATAACTTGGCTTACCTGTCGCACTTTTGCCTTTAGTGTAGTGTGTCTTTAAAACAGCTACTATCGGAGTCCAATCCAATAGAGTGTTTATTTGTGTAAAAAAAGTACCTTTTATCTTGCGTGCGCGTGTGTCGCAAATGCTATCTGCAAAGGTCGGGTGTTTGACTAGTTCCATAAATAAAAAATACGAAATTTATGGGTGTTAGGCAAAGATCCCTTGCAACGGTCTCAATTAGATATGGAGAATTAAATCCCAATAGCATAAAACTAAAAAAAGGAGATCCTGTATATCAGAGTCAATTACTTGGTTATATAGGAAAACTGTTAAAGAAAGATGGAAGTCCTGTGCTAATAATAGATGGAGAAGATGTTTATATGTTACACTTTGAATACTACACAGGGGCTTTAGGATTTAATTTGAATCAAAGTTTATCAAACTGTGAAAAACCATTTACAAGGAGAAGCGATTTAGCAGATCCATTAAATATTTTACAAGAAGGTTATGAAAATACTTTTGAAAAAAAACAAAATAGAAAATATAAGTGGTCTCATTCTGAATTTGGAAATTTAATAGCGGAAAAAGAATCAAGAAATAGCTATAATCTTTGTAATAAAACAAAAATTATTAATGGGGTCAGAAAAGTATTTGAGGTAAATAATGTGAAAGTTATTGAAAACTCAATTAAAGAAATACAAGACAAGCAAAAGGGAAAAGAACTTTTTGCTGTAGGGCGCTACCAAATAATACCAAAAACTTTAAAACTGGCAATTGTATCTTTAGAGCTAGATATTAATAAAAAACTAAATCAAGAAATGCAAGATAGAATCTTTGATGAGTATTTAATAGCTAAAAAAAGACCTAAAATAATTAACTATTTAGAAGGGGAAGGAAGTGTAGAAAATGCAATGCATTCGGCAGCAAAAGAATGGGCAAGTATTGGAGTTGAAAAAGGAAAAGCCATAAGTGAAGGAAGAATAGCAGAAGGAGGTGAATCGTATTATGCAGGTGATGGTTTAAATAAAGCTCATATAACACCTAGTCAAATTAAAGAAGTATTAATAAAATCTAAAAAACAATCATGAAAAATAAACTCAAACTAATAATTTTAATAATTCTATTTTCATGTAAAAATGAATCTAGTGTTACTAATCTATCAGCGTCTGTTATATTTGATGAAATTGAATTCAATCAAGATTGTTTAAAGAATAGAAAAATTAAATCAATTACTCATAGTTGTGGTGGTGGATGTGCAATAACTTACAATGAAAAAAAAGTATCTAGATTAAATTCCTCAATTGAAGTAGATTATAATGCAGTAACCTATATAAATGAGGAAATTGATGAGAAATTTAATGGTAGTTTTTATATAAAATGTAACAAACAAAACAAAGCTTACTTTATATTTTATAAAGACGAACCAAATAAAAACATTTTAGATGTTGAAGTAAATTCATTAGGCTCATCTTTTCAGGTTTATTCAGATGAATTATGTAGTTGTACTTCATCAAATAAAAAACCTTCCCAAAAAGAAAATATTAAAGTAGAAAAAGATTTCGTTTATACTTGTAAAGATATTGAGGTTAAGAATAGTTATGAAGAACCATTATATAAAACTTGCGAGTGTGATTATAATTTGTCCAAATGCTATTCAATATTTTATAAAAAAGCTAATTATGATTATAAAAAAGAATTATTAAGCACACTTCCTTTGAAGGATACTATTTTCTTCACTAATGGTTCAAAAACTGAATTCAAATTTTATGAATCAGATTCTTTAAGAATTTCAATTATTGATGAAGGTGGAGAAGAATTACTTTTTAAAAAAATAGATAATAAAACAATCATCGAATTTTATTATTATTTACCATAAATATAAATACTATTTTATTGGACTACCTAATAAATTTGGTATAATTATCTAAGCCACTTTTATATAATTTTCCCGATAGCTCGGATATGATAGAGCGGAATTGCATTCCGTTCCTACACAGAAGATAAAACAAAGAAAAACCACAACACTAAAAAGTTGTGGTTTTTTTACAGCTAGCTTATTATATAATGTGTTATTAAAACTCGGAATGCAATTCCGAGCTATCGTAAAAACGTAAAAAGTAATGATTACACACGATAGCGTGGAAATGTTTTCCGCGCCTCCTTCGATCGCTCGAATATGATAGAACGGAATTGCATTCCGCTCCCACACAGAACATAAAACAAAGAGAAATCACAACACTAAAAAGTTGTGGTTTTTTTGATGCAACTAGCTTATTGTATAATGTATTGCTAAAACTCGGAATGCAATTCCGAGCTATCGTAAAAAAAATAATGATTACACACGATAGCCTAGAAATGTTTTCCGCACCTCCCCGAATGATATTAGAATAGTTCAAGTATTTGAAGGGCATAAAATAAGCGTAATTACAGCGCAATACAGAACTACTACTTTAGAAGCTTTTAAAACAGCAAATAAACACAAAACACCCATCATTATAGTTTAGTAAATAGTATATCATTAATAAAAATTATCTTTGTAAATATAAAAACATATAAATTATGGATTTAGAAACAAGAAAATACAACTTTATACAAGAATTATTTACTGTAGATAAAGATAGAATTATGACCGCTTTAGAACGTGTTATAAAACAAGAAAAAGAAGAACATCAAGAAATATCTGCGTCACATAAAAAAGAGTTAGATAATCGTTTAGAAAGTTATAAAAATAACCCTAAAGATGTTTTAGACTGGAAAGATGTAAAAGATAATTGGTAATGCTTTATAAAATTAAATTACTACCCGTTGTACATACAGATTTACGAAGAGCTAAGAAATGGTATCGTGACAAAAATGAAAACTTAGCAAAAGAATTTAAAACAGAAGTTGATAAAGAGATTGAGTACATAGGAGCAAATCCAGAAAATTATCAACAAAAACACAAAGAGTTACGCCAGTCTTTAGTAACACGTTTCCCTTACGCAATCTTCTATTTAGTTGAAGAAAAACAAAAGCAAATTATTGTTTTTGGTGTTTTACATACCAGTAGAAACCCTGAGATAATTAGCAAAAGAACCCGATAGCTCGGATATGATAGAGCGGAATTGCATTCCGCTCACACACAGAATATAAAACAAGAGAAAACACAACACTAAAAAGTTGTGATTTTTTTTATGAAACTAGCTTATTATATAATGTATTGCTCAAACTCGGTATGCAATTCCGAGCTATCGTACTATCTTAAATTATGCTTTGAATATATTTATAAATAGCTTATTTTTAATTGTATACAATTTAGCATGCCTACAAAATATAAAGCTACCGAAAAAGGTGCCTGTTATTTTATTACAATTACTACTGTAGGTTGGGTAGATATTTTTACACGGTTAAATCAAAAATATGTTATAATAAACGCATTAAAATATTGCCAAAATAATAAAGGTTTAGAAATTTACGCCTATTGTATTATGCATAGCCATATTCATTTACTATGCAAGTCCGTAGGAGGAAATAGTCTTTCCGATATAATGAGGGATTTTAAAAAGTTTACTTCTAAAAAAATTATAAAAACCATAATTGAAGAACCCGAAAGTAGAAGAGAATGGTTATTAACGTATTTTAATAAAGCATGTGAGCATTTAAAACGGGAACAAAAGTATAAAGTTTGGCAAAATGGTTATCATACTGAAATTGCTTATTCAAACACGTTTTTAAAGGAAAAAATCAACTACATACATAAAACCCCGTAAAGGACAAAGTAGTACAATACCCAGAGGATTTCATTTTTAGTTCTGCTCGTAATTATGCTTTATTACCCTATGAATTAGAAGTAGAGGTTTTGAGTGATTTACTAATTTGAAAATGCTTTTGATTAACACTAATTAAAAATCCATTGTAAAGAATTACACTCTGAGAGTACTCATTCCCTAGTTAAAAAAACACAACTTATTGTACATTAATTTACTCATAAACAAAATTATAAAATTGCTTTTATTTCGCACAAGAGACTTAATTTGAACATATTATATTTATTAAACTTTTACTTTTTGAAGAAAAGAAAAACCATAATTCAAGAAATATACTATTCCCAATCATTATTTTCTGTATAAGATTATTAGTGTAGTCTATATTAAAATTAATGGTCTTATCTGTCTTTTCCTGGATAGATTTAAATAATAATTCATTCTTTTTTTGGGTATTATTAATAGCGATATACAGTTTCGATATTTCAGTAACTATTTCTTTATTATTAATATTTTGTCTGGAAAAAGAATAGGCAATATCATTGAACTTCTCTAAATTAGTGATTTCCTCTGCATTGGAAAGGTAGGTATAGATTTTTTAATGGGGCTTGGTTATTTTTAATAATTACAGCAGGTATTTCTTTCGATGTCACCTCGTAACTTCGTTGCATTTTACCATACAGGAACGTTATAACCAATAAAGCTACTACTCCAACAGAAAAAAATATTTTATTATAAAGCCCTCTTTTTTTCACATGAGGCTTTATAATATAGCTTATTTTTAAAGGCTGCTGTACTTCTTCTACTACAGTATCTTTATTATTCTCTTTTTGAACCAAAAACTCGACCCGATCGCGCGGATATGATAGAGCGGAATTGCATTCCGTTCCTACACAGAGTATAAAACAAAGAAAAGCCACAACACTAAAACGTTGTGGCTTTTTTATGCAGCTAGTTTATTCTATAATGTGTTACTAAAACTCGGAAATGCAATTACGAGCTATCGTACATTATATACGCTCATACTGTAGCCTTCCCAATCCAATCTCTCGTTTAGGTCAAGGCAGAATTGTCATCTGTGCGTACTGCATTACTTAATCAAAAAAAACAATTTATTGTACCTTAAATTGCTTACAAAAGCCACTTTTGATTAATACAAAACCACTTAATTTATAAATTTTACTTTTTAAAGTAAGCGAAAACTATAATCATAAGAAATACAATATTACCAATCATTATTTTCTGTATAAGGTCATTAGTGTAGTCTATATTAAAATTAATAGTCTCGTCTGTTTTTTTCTGAATTGTATTAAGGAATATCTCGTTCTTCTTCTGTGTATCATTAATAGCCCTATAAAGTTTTGATATTTCAGCAACTAGTGCCTTGTTATTACTGTTTTGTCTAGAAAAAGAATAGGCTATATCTTTAAATTTCTCTAAATCAGTTAATTCTTCAGAATTGGAAAGGTATATGTTTTTTAATGCGGCTTGTTCATTTTCAACAATTACAGTAGGTATTTCTTTTGTTGTAACTTCATAACTTCGTTGCTTTTTTCCGTACAAGAATGTTACAATCAATAAAGCTATTACTCCAATAGAAAAAAATATTTTATTTACAAGTCCGCTATTTTTTCTAGGAGGTTTTATAATATAACTTGTTTTTAGGGGCTGGTACACTTCCTCTACTACAGCATCTTTATTACTCGCTTTTTGAGCCAAAAACTCAATCCTGTCTAAACTGTATTTATCTAAATATACTTCGACTCTTTTTTCTCTAACCAGCCAATTCAATACCTCACGTACGTATCGTTCTGTAATTTCTGGATTGTCAATTTTCCAAAGAATATCTTCGACTTTTAATTCTTTAGGCTTATCCCTGCCTTCATTATACATTATTTTTAAAATAACTTCGTGTATTGGCAAATCTGTAGATGTATTCATTTTTTAAAGAATATAATTATCAGGAATAAAATAAAATTGTTTGTTACTCCCATCTTCGTAAATCCTGGCGTTCTTATTTAACAGCATTTTTTCTAAAACATCTATTTTACTTCTTAACTTTACGATCACTTCTGTAAAACCTGCATGTGATATTTTACGTTTTCGTACAATATGCTTCATTTTCATGTTCTGTAAAAAATCACTTTGCACTGGCAATCCTGTTTTTATAAATACCAAATCAGCCATGTAATCCCTTCGCCTAATTGTTTTTCTAAATATTTTTTTATTAATATTTTTTCTGTTTTTTCGATACATTCGCTTTAAAAGGCGTCGTTGCTTTCTTTTTACTTCATGAGAAAATAAAGGGACTAAGGATTTATAGCTGTCTACTAAAATTTCTAATTCATCTCTATTTAGTAAACACCCCAGTTCTGTGCGTTTATTGTCTTGAGAAGTATAATTTTGATTTTTATAAAATTTCTCATACATATAATTTTTAGGCATTACAAGTAAGCTATTAGAATAGGTGTCATCCTTAAGGATAAGTTCTTTTACTTTTTTCCCAGATTTGCTCCTTAAAAACCCCAGATTATCAGCATGGTATTGTAAAGAGTTAGCAAATTCTTCATTAAACTTTATTGTTTTGGTTAATACAGAGTCTAATGTTTTATCGAAGGAAACTGGAGATAGTTTTTTATTTATTTTAGGAAATGCAAGCCCTCCTTGATACGTACTGTTTTTGGGGGAATCGTAAATGTATACATTATCAGTTGAAGGCATATTTACATAAGTGTTTTCATTTTTAATCAAATCATTATCCACAATATACGCCCTAATAAAATCCGAATGATATTTACTCACCCTATTAAGTATATCTTTAGCCTGTAATAGATAATCTTGATTTTGGCTACTGGAATTGTTTTCTAATTGATAAAAAATTAATCGCGACGATGTACGTCCTAGTTTTGTTGTAATGTATTCCATATTAGGCACAGAAAAAAAACGTTTTTCGCCTGATATTAAAATGATATTATTCGTAAAACTTTCTGCAGGAATACCCTGTGTAGCATATTCAAAACATTGCTGTATTCCATTGATATTTGGCTGATCTGTTGTTACTAATCCTGTATCCGAAAAAATATTTTGCAGATAATCCACCCATGCTGAAAAGGATTTACTTTTGGGAAAAGCATAAAATTTATCACACCCATAAGAACTTGCACTAAAACTAAACTCATAGTCACTATACTTTTCATCTAAAGCCAGCAACCATATTCTTTGCAAAGAACTCATTAACTGTAATTGTTTTTTCTTTAAATCATCATTACAATCAAAAATATAGTTGATGTTTATAATTTTATTTTCTTCTTTTATAGCTTCAAAATTTCGTATTAAAACATCGCCTCCATCAACATTAATCAATTTATTATCATAATGATCCCAAACAGCAAAGGGCACTACTACTTCGATAGAATCATTATATTTTATAGGCCTTTTTTGATTTTTGGAAAGGTTGTATATAATACTGGAGCCTATTTCTTTTTTGGTAACTAATTCTGGTTTTTCGTTTTTCTTAAAAAAGGCTAATTCTTTTGCCTTATCTATTGTGATAACCTGTTGTTGACCTACTTGCTTTATCAATGATTTTGGCACCCAGCCCATTGTTCTTGCAACTGTATCTTCGGCTTTTATATATGGTTGATTAGATATTAATGCTGCTGTTTGTTTGACGTTATATTTATAAACATACACCAATTGATCCAACAGTACTTTTTTGTCACTTTTATCTTTAAATTTAGGATCATTAAATAGGTAAACGGTATCTTTTTTTACATGATTTTTTATAGTGTAAAGCGTTTTTACATTGTGTACCCCTACAATATATCTTATCGGTTTGTAATTATATTCGCTTAATTTAGAATGAGGATAGTCTAATATATTATTTTTATGAATCCACCCTATATAATTGATTTTTTTTGAGTCTTTAAATGTGAACTTGCCACTGTGCAAAACAGATAAAATTCCTTTTGGTTTCCCTATCATTTCAGGATCTACGGCTACTATTTTCAAAAAATCATTTTGCTGATCAATAACATAATATGAGTCTAAAAAACCTTGTTTTTTTCCTCTTTTATGTGCGTAAACATCCAAGTACACATTGTTTTCTGCTCTGTCCGAATAAACTATATATAAGCTTTTGTCTTTTTTTTGTCTTTTTTTAAATTCTACAGTGTCTAAAAAATTATGAGTATCTCTTTTTATTTTCGTTATTTTCTCTAATTTTTTAATCTGCGAATGCAAAGGCATATTTAATATTGAAAATACACCTAAAAGAATACTTAATAAATAAGATGTATTATTTTTTGTTTTAAAAACCATATTACGTTTCAGATATGTAATCATTTATCTATAATACTTTGCGTTACTTCTATTTTTTTAAGACAATTAAATGTATCAATCACCACCTCATTAATTACCACTGTTTTTGTTCCTCTTCCTTCCAAATAATGCAATCCTTGACAATAACTATATAAGTCATTATATTTAGTCCCATTAACCACAATGACTACTTGGTCTGCCTTGCTACAGGTATATTTTCTTTCAATATGATTTAAACTGCGATAGTACTTATCTCTTTCTTTAATAGAGGCATCTGCTATTGTTTGCAGTCTTTTTTTAATGTCATTTTGAGCTATGGATAATGAATCTGACTCTTTTTCCTCTAGCGCTTCGAATAAAGGTAAAATGGTTATAAAATGATTTACAGGGTATTTAGAGGTGTTTGTTTTTAGCTTTACATTGTATATGCCTGGTTTTTTATACATATATACAGCTTGCCCCTCATAGGCATCAACGGCTCCTGTTTCTCCAAACTCCCAAAACCAAGAACTTATAGCTGGCCCATAAGAAGAAAAAACTAATTCTTCGCCTACATAACCAGTATCCATTCCGTATATTTTTGGAATAGAATCCATTAACTTATTCACAGGTCTCGATATTACTTCTATATATTTAGAAATTTTATATTTGTTATCTACCTCTAGCGTTATCATATACTTTCCATTTTCTCTATAGGTATAGTTGATATTCTTAAGACCATTTAAGGTGTCTCCATTACCCATATGCCAAACCATATCTCGATTAGTATAAGAAAGACTATCTCCAATAAAAAAAATTAGTTTTTCATTTACTTCATAATGATAATTCTGATTAGAATCAGATATATGGAAATCTAAATTGCTAATCCTAGTTTTAAATGGCATCCATATAGCTACAAATAGTGCTATAATGACTGCAATAACTAGTAGTAGTATTATGCTATTTTTATTAAATCTCATTGTGTTTAAATATTTGCTTTACACTCGTTAAGATTATCTAATATTATTTTTTTGTTTTTTAACACAGCACTATACTCTTCTTTAGCATCAAAATAAATTTGCAATATGTTAGCTGACTGAATTCCAAATAAATATTTAGAATTCATTTTGTTTTGGGTATAAATGGATCGAATATCAATAATGTCTTTATTAATTTCATCTTTTTTCTGTACTTGATGAATGTCAAATTCCATAGCTTCAATTGCTTTATAAATAGTGTCTACTTTCGTAGTGTACTCCACTTGTTTTTCTAAAATGGTTTCATAATTATCAATAGCTTCAAGCAATTCCCTATTATTCCCTAATGGGATTTTTAAGATAAATTTGGTTTGAATAATGTATATAAGTGTCAGGGATAATATAAATATCAATACATATTTAATTTTTTTCCAAAACACTTCGCTTAGACTGTTTATGTTCATTTATTTCGATTTAATAATATAATTCGATTTTCACCTTTAGTTCGTTTTAATTGATAAAACAATCGGAAGATCTCTCTTGAATTTTAATTTTTTATACTAATTAAAGTTCTTTTTCTCTATACTTTTCTCTACATTTTTCTAATAAGCTCTTATTATATAAATGTTCTTCTGATTCATTTTCGAAATCATCTATTATAGATTGGATCTCTTTAACCTGACTTAATAATTTTTTATATAATTGAAATTGATTTGTTGTTGTAGATTCTCCTATTTCTTTTTCAATATCTATACGCATATTAGTTATTAATCCCTGAAACTGTTTATGCTCCCCAAAGCTTCTTTTTTTATTTTTTAATTTATAAATCAATTTTGTTATTTCCTCCATTTCGAAGGCAATGGTTGCTTGTTTTTCAAAAAATTCGTTATATTCCGCATATTTTTTTTCCAAAACATCTATTCCTTTTTTACCAGTATAAATAGTACTAAAACTACTACAGAATACTACAAAAAGTGTTATCGAGAAAACCAATGCAAACTTCAGCTGAGATGTTCTTCTTTTTTTATAATTTAAAGGTTTCACTTTATTAGAGTTTTTATGTTGATTCTTTTTCTTTAAATAAATTACCCATTAAAACAAACATCTAGTCATCTAACAATGAATAAGATGGTTTTTTTTGTGTTGTTCTTATAGTCATGCTTTCTTCACTGATAATGATGCTTTCTTTTCGTGGTCCTATATATTCTAAATCACTTAATTGCTTCCATAATTTATCTAAAACAGCTATAAAATAATCAACCTTATTAAGCATCGAGTCTATATCAAGATGGTCATATTGCAAATCGATAAGACCGCCAATTGTCGATTCGAAGATTGAAGGTTTAATATCTACCCATTCATAATAATATTGAAGAAGCTTTTCTTTATCTACATCCTCCATAATGGAAAGCTCATTGAATAAATAATTTGCTAAAATGGATATTTTTTGACCTATATATATAGGTGATTGCTCTTCTAATACTTGGTTGAATTCAAAGGCATGCTGTCCCACAAAATCCATTACTTTAGTGCTCAATGAAAAAGTGTTTTGGACTAAATGATTATTTTCTTGTTTAGCGTTATTTTTTTTATGGATAATGATCGAATAATTACGTAAACGAATTAATGCTGGTGCTATTTTTTTATAAAATTCATGTAGCGGTTTATGGTTTATTATTTTTGCTACAGGAGGAGTGTATTGATTATTAAAAACGAAGCCTCCATTTTCCCATTGAATTTTCCCTACCAACAAATAGTATTTTTCTAAAAAATTACTATTAAATTGACTTTTAGGTATAATTTTGAGGCTTATTTTTGGTAACATATAAGGATGATGCAAAGGGATAACCTCTGGATCAGGCTCTCCCACAGGAATCATTTCAAAAGGATTTATTACTATAATTAAATAAAACTCTAGATTACTGTTCTTATCCACATCCTTAGACTCAATGCTTGCTGTAGGGATATCATTTCCATACATTTCAGGAGAAAATTCAATTTTACACCCTCCGGCGGTTATTGCGTTACAATTTTGTAATCTTAAGACCAATCGTTCCGCTGTATGCGTATGCGTTTCTATCTCTAAAGAAGAAAGCATTCCTTTTTTAGCTTTTAGTAACCCATAGTCATAACTATGTATTCTACTTTCTACGGTATCACTTATGGTATTAACAGTATTAAAATAACTTTCTATAAAATGATCTTTTGTGATTTTTACACCATCTGTCCAATTGACAGCGTAATGGCTATTGTTTTTCATCTCTGAATTTTTTAACTGTTTTATTTTTTATAACTAGCTTGTCTTTTTTAATTCAAGATTCAGATCCCTCTGTATCCACACTATCCTCAGTGTTCTTAGAAACACGACGTATGTAAAGCGTAGTTTTATTTTTTAATTTGTTTTGGATAAAATCTTCATCAAAATCAAGTGTTCTTGTAAAAAGAGGAATTGGCAACCATTTATTGGTATATAAAATCCACCCATAAGATCCATTTTCACCTTCTAACTCTATAATATTATTAGGAAACTTTATATTTTGGTCATTGATAAACCTGTTAAACCATCTACCCAACGTTATATCTTTCGGTAATTTTACAGAAAATGAAGAATACTCTTTAATGCTAGGCGCTCGTTTTATTTTAACCGTTACCTGCATAAGCCTAAAAACATCAATATTATTCCAATATTCATTATCATTTACATCATTATTAACAATCCATAACTTGTAAAACGGACTAGGGATTTGTAAAAATATGTTTCTAGCAAATACATAAAGTGGAGGAACTAAAAACCACATAGCAGTAGTCATTGCCCATACAGCATATCCCAATGTGTTAAGCCATGAGAATATAAAATAATATCCCCAAGCCCCTAAAACAACAACAATTAGCAATGCTAAAAGAATTAACCAATTGCTTTCTTTAAAGCCTATAGCATCAAACACTTTTGAATGAGAAAACCAATTGAATACTACTCCAAAAAGTAAATAACTACTCGTGGAAATAATAATACCACCCCAAATAAATTCATATTTAAGTAGTCCTAATAGGCTTGGAAGCATTAATATTATGGCTGACACAAGAATAAAAATGATCAATTTTTTCATTTTTAAAACAACTTGCCCTTTAGAAATTATATTTAGCAATACTGTTGCTGTAATAATTAATATTGGAGCTAAAAGGTATTTTAAAAAAAATAGTAATAATACATTCATAAATAATTGATTATATGTTTTTTAAGCACTAACAGGAGTGTTTCCTTTTTCTGTATGTGTTTGAGTATTATTTTCAGAATAATTAATCATTATGGTATCGTAGCCCAAATAGTTGGTTCCTAATAAAAATCCGTCATTCAAAGAAAACCTATATTCAACTATAATTTCTCGATTAGCAAACACAAAAAATTCAAGTATTCCTTTTACAATATTGCGGTTTTTTTCAAGGGTTTTATAATCCTGATGCTCTTCTAAAAGGATGGTAGCATAAATATCATCTTGTTCACTAATAACAGGTCCTTGTGTCCCAAAATCATAGGCTATAACACCTTTTCCAATCGCTTTAAAAGGACTCTCCTTTAAAGCGCAAGGTTTATATTCCAGTAAAACACCAAATCCTAAAATAGATCTAAGTAAACCTTCTAGCTCTGGTAGGTTTTCTTTTAATTGTTCTGAATTACATAAATTAAGAAATAGCTTATAGGATTGCTCCTTACTTAAAGGAATATCTTTTTTTATAATTGCAGATGCGAAAACAAATAGATTTTCTTTAGCATAATCATCTGTAAATATATTAAGATATCTATTAGTAAGTTTTAACCTCTCATTAAACACCTGTGTGTCAAAAGGAATAAAGAAATGAATATTTTCTTCTTCTTTTTTTCTGTTTTTACGTATTGCATCTACAAGTTCTTTGTTACTCATAGAGGGGGTACTTATCGACAAAGGATAAAAAAGAATTTCGGGTAAATGATGATATATACTATCCCGGCTAAGATGAATAAAAACAGTGTCCTGTTGGTTTTGCATACTCAAATCATCAAAACTTGTAATGTCTAAAAAATCCTTAGATAATGCCCTGGTATTCATACCATTATTCTTTATCCAAAAAATTTTATCCTCAATATCATTCCCTAAAATAAATTTTAATTCTTCAAAAAATACTTCTGCTGTAAAATCAGTAATTTCACTTTTTTTTATGTCATCAAAATCTGTAACCATACCTTACTGTTTTTCCCAAATTAAGCTTTCATCTTTGTAATCTACCAAAACAGTATCACCTGAAATTAAACTTTCAGACACAATCATTCTTGAAATTGCCTTTTTTATGTAGGATCGAATAACACCGGATATTGGTCTGGCTCCAAATTTTTTTGAATAGCCTTTACTAGAAAGATACTCTAAAGCTTCCTCTGATAGTTTAAGACTTATATTTTTCTGTTTTTGTAGTTGTTCTTGAAGACTTTTAAAATGTAATACAAAAATCATTTTTGCTACATCTTTATTAATTGGAGCAAAGGGAACAACTTCTGTAATTCTACCTAAAAATTCTGGTCTAAAATGACCACTATTACTCATAACATCAATCATTTGATTTGATGTTGGTATTTTTCCTTGATCAAATTGTTCAGCAATCCAAGTACTTGCAATATTAGAGGTAAATATAATTATGGCATTAGAGAAGTCTCCTTTAAGTCCTAATTTATCGTGAATATGGCCTTCATCCATAATCTGTAAAAAGATATCATAAATAGAACTATGTGCTTTTTCAATTTCATCAAATAGCACTATAGAATAGGGTTTTTTCCTAATTTTATTGACTAATATCCCTCCCTCTTCATGTCCAACAAATCCTGGAGGTGCCCCTATTAAAAATGAAGCGGAATGTTCTTCTTTAAATTCTGACATGTCAAACCGTATCATAGCACCTTCATCATCGAAAAGTAATTCTGCTAGGGTTTTCGTTAATTCTGTTTTCCCAGTCCCTGTAGGGCCTAAAAAGAAAAAAGAACCAATTGGTTGTTTGGGGTTGCCTAAACCACTTCGAGATTCTATAATAGCATCTGATAATGTTGTAATGGCATGATTTTGCCCTTTTACTCGAACCTGTAACCGCTCTTCAATATTAAGGAGTCGTTCTTTTTCTTCCGCTTGTATTTTCCCTATAGCAATGCCTGTAATACTGGCTACAAGAGCCGAAACTTCGTGCGCTGTAATTTCTTTTATAGGATCTTTGGCTATTTTTTTTACTTCTCTTAAATATTCTTTCAGCGTTTCAACAAGTTTTGTTTCTTCTTCAATTGCTGCTATATCGTAACTATTAGAAACATTATTTAATAGTACAGGACTAATTCTATCTGTTGCCAAACGATATAGAAAATGTAAATTCATTACAGAATCTTTCTCTCCTAACTTGATAGCGTTCAATTTATTTTCAATAATCGCTATTTCCTTTTGAGAATTTGAATTACTCATATGGACAGACGCTAGCGTTCTGTCTAATAAATCAATAGCTCCATACGGAAGTTTGTTTTCTTTAAAATATCGTTTAGAATACTGTACCGATTCTAGAATAGCTTCTTCTGTTATTTTTAATTGATAATAAGCAGTTAATTTATACCTATGATTTTCTAGGCATTTTAACAATAATAATATCTCTAATTCTTCTAATTGTAGTACTTCTAGCTTATTATGTATCGAATGTTTTTCTATCGTTTTTCTATAAGCATCGGGAGTAATGGTAGCGATCAAATTTATTTTTCCATCATTAAGTTGAGCAGAAATTAAATTTGTTACAGCACCTGAACTTCCTTGAGTACTTTCAGTGATAATATGTATATCATCTATAATCAAAAAGCAATCTTCTATTTTTTCTATTTTATCAAAAATAGCACTTAATTTTTTCGCTACATCTCTCTCATTAGCACTATTAGCTAGTAATTTAGAGGCATTAAGTCCTATTATTTCTTTTTCTGCCAATAAAGGATTTTCTGATTCTGTAACATGCCTAATAAATCCTTTAATAATACCTGTTTTACCAACACCAGAGTCTCCTACCAAAAGTACTCCTCTGTTTTCCTGTCGCTCCATGCTACCTAGGATACTTCGTATTTCTTTATCCCTTCCTATGATTAAGGAACCTTCATCAATATTTTTTTGAGTTATAAGGTTTGTGCAATAAGGTATCGATTCTAGTGACGTAACCTGCCCACTGTTTGTGAGGCTTTTCGAGGAGTTAATAGGGGATTCATATAGTTTATAGAACTCTTCTTCAGTGACCGAAATAGTTTCTAATTGTTTATCACTGTATATTATTCCTTTTCGTATAATCGCTGTAAATATGCAAACCCCATCAATATAATCAGTGCCTAGTTTGATTTTAGATCGTTCAGATTCCTCAAAAACTTTTGTTACCTCGGCATCTGGAATTGGCTCTAAGTTTTCTCCATTCTGTGGTTCATACATTTCTTTTCGCATTTCGAACCATTCCCTAAGGTACGCTATATCCTTTCCCATACTCGACAGAATATCACTTACCCCTGTAGATTCATATAATATAGATAATGCCAAATGCGCTACTCCATAAGTTGTATGTTTATCCTTAGAAGCTAAAGATTTTGCTAACCGTACTGCTGATGTTAAACTGGGACTAAAATTATTTTCGACCATTAGTTTTATATTATTTTTACTTGATATGGGGTACTATGTACTGATCTGTTTTCTAATTCTAATTGTAAAAAATGACCCAACTTATTTTTATTTTCATTATTTAATTCTCCACTCAATGTCACGTCAATAGCTATAGTTCTAGTAAGCCCTTGTTTTCTTTTGGGGGATATTCCAACACCTGATTTTACGGTTACTTTTTTAAGGCTATTTCCTATGGTTATGGAAACAAATTCTTTAACATCTTCATTGGAGACTATTCTATCTTTTGCTATTAAACCATACCGAAGATTATTTATTTTTTCATTTTTTCCATTTTTCAACATGCCTCCTACAGTACCTGTACATAACAGAATACTTTCAGCCTCCAAACCAATGGTTTGATACGGACTTAGCAAAGAATCTTTACCTATACCATTCGCTAAATGAGCATTCGTTGTCCAATACGTACACTCACATATATTTGTTGTTTTATATGGTATTGTTAATAAATATAGTTTTTCGCTATTATCACTAACGTCTTTATATTTATAATTTACCTTTTGTTCTAAATCATCTAATTTAGAGTTAAGATCCTCTAAGTAAACATTTAAAAGATCATATCCAACAGAAGAAAAAGAACTTCCTTCTTCTCGTACTGTTTGCATAACTTGATTTAAAATGGATTTAGCATTACGCTCATCAAATTGTTGTAAGTCCCCTGAGTAAATCGAAAAAGAGCCTTCTAAATTATTTAGATCATTTTGTAGTGCGTTGTTGTAAATATCACCTCTATTATCTACAAGAGACTCCATGTTTAAAAAATGTTCATTATCACTAGAAGGAAGTGAAACAATTTTTCCGTTCTTTTTTATGTTATGCTGCTTATAAGATAGTTTACGATTAATAATCGGAAATGTGTTTAAAGAAATTTCTATTTTTTCTAATTGTCGTTTTTCAAAAGCAACAGGAAAGGAAATTTGCAACCAGAAAAGATCTGTATTATATTCTTCCAAACCTTCTTCATTAAAAACTGTTTTGCATCGTTCTATTAATGAATGCTTTTTTTTAGAACTTCCCGTAAGGTTTAACGTGTATAAATAGTCTTGGTAATATCTATTTATTGAGGTATAATAATGTTCCTTTTTTTTAGTTTTATCTTCTTCTTGATTTAATTCTAATTCATTTCCATCATAATCAGAAACTTTGACCATTTTCAAATAAGGATTCAAGTCCGAATCATTCAAAAAAATACTAATTGGAATTTTATCTAATTTTTCGAGTAATGATGTTGCTAACTCAATTCCAACCCAAATTGTATAGTCTGGAATAGTTTCATCATTATAGGTCTTTACAGTTAAACTATCTGTTTTTTTTATACCATTTATTGTAATAGATTGTTCTATTGCTGTACAGTATATTTTTGCTTTTATTAATTTCTGTTTTTTAAGTGGTGTAAAAAAAAGATCTAAATACCCTTCACCTCCCTTAGCTATTTTTTGAAAATACAATTGTGTATTTGTATCAACTTTACCTATTTCTTCCAAAGGTTGAACTTTTAGAAGCGCGTGAGCTGGTAAAGGGAGTGACCAATTTTGATTTACTAATATTTTTGATATTCGTTCTAATAATTTAGCATCAGATATTTTTACTTCTTGATATATTCTCGATAATTCATACGAAAAAACATCTATAAATAAATCAATTACAGGGTCTATGGTTTTATTTTGTTCAATCCCCCATAATTCCATAGAGCGCATTTTCATACGATCTTTAATTTTGTTGTAATTACTGTCAACCATATTTTAGGGAATTATTGAGATAAAGGACTTACGTAAATCGATGTATTAAAATTAAAAGGAACTCCTGTATGTATTATATTTCCAGAAACATCAATTACAGCTTTACGCCTAACTTCAGAATATTTTTTTGAATCTATATTTGTGTCTACTTCATGAAGATTTACTAAAATTTTTATATCAATCAGTCTTTTCTCATACTTATTAATAGTTTTTATAAGAGAAGTTTTTACGATTTCTTCCCATTCATGAAGCTTAACTAATTGATTAAATTCCAATTCCCATATATCACATCCAAAATCATCCCTACCTGCGACTTCACCATATCTACTTGTAATTTGCATCATTAAATACTGAGCAATTGATTCTTCTTCAGAACATCTTTTGTGACCTTTCCCCTCTATCATAGCAGAAAGATCAACTGGTAGTTTTATATATTTCATTTATTAAAGTAGCCTTTTTACTTTTAAGCTATATGTGTTTTTTGGAAATAACTATATTAAGTACAAATTGTTTTTTTGATATGTTTCATTTTTATACTGACTTAGTATCTAATGACATTCTATAAAAAATCATTATCATTTAATATCTGAATTAGCAAAACTATATAAATCCTTAAGCTCTAAATAATTTTCTTTGACACAGGAAAAATCGTTATACATAAAATCAGTTAACGTTATTCCATCTGGAGAAATAAGAACACCTTGAACATTCATACCACAAAAACCTTCTTTAAACTTTAGGTTCCTATCTTTTCGCATGCACATAGGGGCTTCATTTCCTACTATTAGAAACGTTTTTACAATATCTCCATTCTCAATAAAAATATCATCTTGCAAAACATTCTCTTTACCATTTTCTTTTACAAAATAAACAGGTGCCGACATTTTAATTGTTTTTAAAACGGGTATTTCTTCTCCTTTTAAGAACGCCTTGATTTCGGCAATCCCATCTGTATCTGTAAGAATAAATTTATGACTAGATATATAGCAACTATCCGTAACAATAGTCTTTACTTGTGAAAAACAATTTATAAAAACAAAATTAATCACTACTGTGACCAGTGCTTTTCTTATTAAACAGCGCATTTTTTTGATATTTATATTAAACCTAAGGTAAATCCCAAAACCAAACTTCCTTAGCTTTAGTAAAATAATTTTTAGACCCTGCCTTCATGCTACTCCCGTTCCAAATATCAATATGATCAGTTGGGCCCCAACCATCTTGAAAAAACACTAAGCCTTTTCTATTTGTAAAATCTTTGTAAGTTGTATTCTTTGTAATAACATCAACATTACCAAAATGACTAGGCTCCCTTGCCATCCAATCGGCTAATTCTTGGGCTCTAAGTGTATGATTTAAGGATTTGTGTTCTTTGTCCCAACATTTCACCCCACCAAAAGAACTCATATTAATTTTAGATTTCATTAAGGCTGTTCCCATTCTAACAGCACATTGATTGCTAAAATCACAAAGGTTTGCAAATCCAGGATGGTTGTTCCAAATTGTAACAAAATTCACCATAGTTTAATTGTTTTTATTAGATATATTAATCCACACTACTATATCAATAATGATATGCCTATATTCATTTAATATAAGCATATCAAAATCTTTAATCCAAAAAAATTATTCTTGTTTATATGCGCTCTGCCACACAGATTTTTCTGGCCCATCACCTTTATGACCATCTAATTGAATTAAGAAACTCTTTGCAGGAAAATATGGAGTTATATGTATATCTATTAAAACTCGATCTTTTTGATTTGGATCTTGTTCAATTTTCATAATCTTAAATTTCTCTATTAAGCTCTTTGGTCCCTGTATTCCGTCCAAAAACTTAACAATCTGGCTCCTTAAATCCGCTTCTGTACGAACAGTCCAATTTTCAAAAGCTTTCCTGTTTAAGAAATCAAAAAGAACTTTTGTTATGTGATCAAATACCCTTACCACAGAATATGTTTGCAAACCAAGATTATCACCATTAAATAATGTTTTAGCCGAAAATGCCATCACCTTACTATATTCATTAACCATTGGTACTAATCCCATTTTTTCTAATTCCGAAATTTCAGATTTCATAAGGCCGAAACGAACACTTTCTACCTCATTAATTCCTCCGAATTTTTTACCTGCAACAACTTGTGACATTTGGGTACTATATATTTTCCCTGCTAATGCAGAAGATGGAGGAACAAAAAGATCTTCTTCTTCTCCAACGACACTATTTTTTTTTCTTCCTAATAACCAATTACAAGGCATTATTGTATTTGATTTAAAGGAATCTCCACTGGTATGATTTGCTCTAAAAAAATCAGCAATCACATCATCTGGAGATTCTTGATCTGAAAAATCTGTGACAAGAATGGCTTTATTCTCATAAGCTATTTTAGACCATTTATCCAAAACAGCATTAGACCCTAAATATCCGGGGATGTTTAAAATTCCATAGTTTTCTCTTAAATCTAACTTGTCAAAATTTTGTTTTAATTCTTTTGCTACATAATCAATAAAGAGTGTGTTATCTAAATCTTTTACCTGATCTAAACTGGCATTAAGAATCGTTACATTTTTAACCTTATCCGATTCTGTATTTTTGTAAAAATGAGCCACAGATCTATACGACCTCTCTAATTCTTCTGTTGCTTTTAATGCTTCTTTTAAGTTTGCATTTAATGTTTCATCTGCCTTAACGGAATGTTCTTTGGCAATATCACGCATTCCCTCAGGGTCTTTTCCGCTTTTCAATAAATCAATCCATATATTAAGTCTATTAGATAGTTCTTTTCTGTCTGCTCCCCATTGTTCATCACCAAGAAATATTGCTCTTCTTGCTTTTTTCTTGGGATTTAGGTTAGAAAATCCGTCAATAATATTCTCTAAAAATGAAAATCCTCCATATTCCGCTAAAGCATCAATAGGTGAAGTTGCTGTTAAAACGGCTTGTTCATGTTCTTTAGAAACCAGTTCTTTTTCTTGTAGTTCTTTTGCCATAATTGATTATAATAAAATATTATTGTTGAATTTAATCTACATCTGTTGTTTCTATTTCTTTTAAAGAACCTTCCAACAGTTCTAGAATCGCTGTTCTTACATCAGGATCGCCTAGAGCCTTTTTTAACCCTCTATTAGAAGTTAATTGCCTAATAATTTTAATGTTCTGCTCTTTTTCAATATCAAGCTTGCTTAAAAAAGCACTATTCTCTTTTATAGACTTGGCTCCAAAATCACCTAAGTTTTTAAAATTCATAGTCTCTTTTACTTCTGCTCCACTTTCGTCTTGAAATTTAAGATTTAATTTTGGCGAAAATTTTTCAAAAACTTCTTCAACAGTTGTAAGCCCCTTAACTCCTTCTGGACTAATTGGCGGTTCATTTGTTAACTTTTGAATTAATAAGGTTCTGTTTGCTGGAATTTCAGCGATTCCCTCACCTCCTTCAACTTTTACCTCATTTCCTCCTATTCCATAATTGTACATTGACATAATTCTATTTTTTTATTATTAATTTGGACTATTTCTAAACTTAAAAACTAAAACACACATTACTACATTTAATTGGCTAAAAATAATAAAAATATGATTAGTCGATACATTTTATCCGCTAATTAATCAACTACAAAGATTTTTTTTAAAAAAAATAACTCATTATCAATAACTTTATTTGCAAGTGTTGATTTGTATTTTATTTACAAACACGAATCAAACGCCTGTTTTTAAGTGTTCTACATTCTTTTTTATAGAAAGAAGACCTCTAAAAAGCAGATTAATCAAATTAATAATTTTTTTAGCAAGAAAATTCAACTATTACGTAATAATCAAAATAATACACCCACAATAATTTGCTCATAAACAGAAATAAAGGTTATTTATAGAGATATGTTTTTGTATAAGTAAAAGGTTAAAAAAAGTTTCTGATCTTTTTAATCAGTCAAGCTTTATCTTGCTAAATGATCTTATTTTTAGCTAAATATGGTTTTCAGTAAAAGTTTATTGTATTGGGTGGTTACTTTTAGGACCCCTCTGAAAACCCCTTATATTGAAATTTAGTAAAAAAGGTTGATCTTTATTTATGCCTAAACGATATAAAGGCCATAGAGATTACGGATTTTTTGATCAAAATATTCGTCTTAGCAAATTAAGTGATTTAGGAGATCCTTTAAAGCGGTTGTTGAGGGGAGTTGATTTTGAATTTTTCCTAGATTTATTAGAAAGTCGTTTAAGCAAATCCTCAAAAGGAAAAGCAGGACGTCCAGCTTACGATTATGTTTTGATGTTTAAGATATTTATGCCTCAACGTTATTATAATTTTTCAGTCGATCAAGCAGAATACCAGAGTAATGATCGAATGAGTTTTATGCGTTTTTTAAATTTAACGATATCAGGTGATATTACTGACTTAGAGTCAGTTGCTGAATTGTTCGATTTATTTGGAGTTGAATTAAACCGATTAAATTTAATAGTAAATGAAGGAAAAATTATAGACGCCAGTTTTGTAGAAGTTCCAAAACAGCGCAATGATAAAGAAAAAAAACCATGTAAAAATAGATGGGAAAAGCAAAATTATAGACTGTTATACGATTACTGATGCTTCGGTATATGATTCTCAAGCCTTAGATGCTTATTAAGAGAAGAGGATCAAGGTCAGGAGCTTATATGTAGATAGCATTTATGTAGGGCAAGAAGAATCTATAAAAGAATATCAAGTTATAGATCAAATTCATGAAAAAGGGTTCAAAAACAAACCTCTTACGGAAGCTCAAAAAAAATCAAATACCGAAAAATCAAGAGTACGTGTTTGAGTAGAGCATGTTTTTGGATTTATGAAAAACGCTATGGACAGTATGTATTTTAAAAAAAAACAGGAATTAAAAGAGCAAAATCAGCTATTGGCTTGATGAACTAGACTTATAATATGTTTCGTAAAATTCAATTAACAAAAATATAAAGAGGAACGTGCCACTAACAAGCAGCCAAAACACTAATAAATATCTAAAAATAGAACTGTGCAATGATAAAAGATATGTAAGTAGAAAATTGAAATTTTAAAAAACAGAGAATAAAACCTTAGTAAAGGAAAATACTAGTTTTTAAAGATGCCCTTTAATTTCAAACACAAGAATAAATATATAACTATCAGTTTTTTAGCTACTTATATTACGCTTGAATTTACAACAAAAAACTTAAAAAATTAGCTAATAATTACCCGTGTTCATATCCCAATTTTATCCGTAAATACAACGATTATAGAAGGTTTTTAAAGAATAACTACCTCCCTAAAATAAGAAGATAAAATTTATATAAAAAAACAATAAACAATCCCAAAAGGCAAGTGCTTTTAGGGGCCTAAAACACCCATTAAAATAAGCCTTTTCAATAAAATAAATTTTTATTTAACTAAAAATATGCTAGTTATGTGGAATAAAATCATATTTTTGCAATAAGAATGTGACAATTTAGAATCTTCTTTTTTCTTACAAAATAAACTGTCGTACTTATCTTTTTATATTCTAGTCCTATAGAATATTATGGTAAAGTATACCTTATTAGGAAGGCCTCCTAAAGTTTGTTTTTGGTTTTAAGAATTTTTTATGTTGACATAACAATTGCCTTTTTGTTTAACAATACTAGTCGCCTAAACAAAAAGTAGAGTCAATTAATAAATTTAAAAGTAAAAAAACATTATGGGATCATTTAGAGCATCACTAGAATTAGGTGGAAAAGAATTTGACGTATTATCTACAGAATACGTGTTTAGTAGAGATACGGACAAAAAAGGAAAAATAGCATCAGGAGTTTATGGGGGTAGAATCAACATAACAATTGAATCTACAGCAGATACATCTGTAATCGAAGCGATGTTAACAAGTCAATTTAAAGCCATAGAAGGTAAAATCATTTTTAAGAAATCAGAAGAAGATGCAAAAATGAAAGAGCTTGAGTTTAAAAATGCATACATCGTATATTATAAAGAAAAGTTAGATGTAACCGGAGATGTACCTATGGTCATTAACTTCACCGTTTCGGCAGAAGAAATGACTCTTGGTAATGCAGCTATACATAACCGTTGGCCATTGGCATAATTTAAAAAGAGCGAGTTTAAAAAACTCGCTCTTTTTAATTACTATTTTGTAAAACAACTCATTTATGAATTTAAAACCAGGAGAAACTTTAATAGCGAAAAAAATTGATTGTACATCGGGTTCTATAGGTTGGTTTGGTGGAGGTGTAAATGATGCTTATGATATCTATCTTATAAAAAAAACAAATGGACATTACGTTTTAGTCCTCTTTATGGAAATACAATTTTTTTTCGAAGATTCCGATCAAGCAAGTTGGTTATCTGGCGAAAAAAGTATGTTTATTCAGGATTTTAAGACAAAAATAGATCAAGTTTGGGGAGGTAATAAACTATTAAAAATGTTGTCAAAGGGTAAAAAAGTGACACTCGAAATGAGATTTGACACTAAGATGGCTGGCTGGAGCACTTCCGAACATTGGGAAATAACGGTAACAAAAATTAAAAGAGGTAGTTTTAGCACAAGTTCGGTTAATCCTTTTTTGGGGACCGTAAAAATGGACAGTGAAGATGTTAATTTTGTAAACAAAGGCTTTGGTCAATCTCAAAGAGGTATCGTACACGAATTTGGACATATGTTAGGTCTTCCTGATGAATATAAGGTGGGGACACTCTATGCTGGAGTTTATAATTCAATTATGAATCGAGGAGAAACTGTTTTTGTGAGACACAATACAATGTATAAAAAGTGGTTAAGTGATGTTTTATTAAAAAAAGGAATCAATTAGATTTTGGCAAAAAAACAAAATTTTAACACAAAAATCACTTAAAATTCAACTAGGAAAACAGTGTTACTAATTATGAAAAGACTTAGCATAATTTTAATATTTATCCTTTTATGTTCATGCTATAATAAAAGAGGCGATATGACTGAAATAAAAGAACATTGGAAACAATTAGTGAATAGTACAACTATAAATGAAGAAATCGAAGCCATACGTAAGTTTAGTAAAATAACTAAGGAAAATAATAGTTCTTTCTCTTTATTCATCATAGATAAATCAGGGAAAAGGATACATTATAATGACTTTACTAATCAAAACATAGCACATGTTTCTATTGATTTTAATATAGATGGTACTGATTTTACCGTAGATCATTGGAAACCTTTAGATACAAATAATATTTCTTTATTTTTTCTAGAATAGTATTATGAGTTTACTATTAAAACTTATAGCAATATCCTTATTCCTAATAAGCTGTAAAGGAAAAGCTCAAAATAACCAATTACAAGGCTCAGAAAAAAAAGAGGCTAAAGTAGATAACAGAACAAATATTCAAGTAGCAGATTCTGTAAAAACTCTTTACATCTCTTATGATAGCATTAAAATAAATGATACAGAAAAAATAACAACAATTGTTAATAGTTTACAAGCTAGTTTTAAGGGATATCAATTTAACAAAGACCCTAACGAGTTAAAAAACCTAAAACAAATAAAAGAATTTAGCAAATCCAAAGGTTTTTTAAAAACCCTTGCCCAAGATTTCAAAAATAATGATTTCTTAGACGTATCCTCCATACATTATTCCTGCATAGAGCCGCGTAATAAAGAATATCCAAGTCTTATAACCATAGAAGAATGGTATTTTAAAGATGAACAAAAAGCGAAATCCTGTTTTGAAAGTTTACAAAAATATGAAGAATTTACGATCCATTTTAAAAGCATAAATTGGATATGGATATACCAAGCT
>Ga0209595_100136_pt1 | contig 25192 bp, 22 predicted proteins | sample Porto_4metaG_FD_187427 | JGI IMG/M metagenome (GOLD analysis project Ga0209595, IMG submission 187427) | Marine algal microbial communities from Porto, Portugal - Porto_4 metaG (SPAdes) (version 2) | ecosystem: Host-associated > Algae > Red algae > Unclassified | place: Portugal: Porto...
CATTCCGAACAGAGAAGTTAAGCTCGTTAGCGCTGATGGTACTGCATTTGTGGGAGAGTAAGTCGCCGCCTTTTTTGAAAGTCCTTTACATTAAGTTGTAAAGGACTTTTTTTTTATAATAAATTCAAAGTTTCTTGTTTAAAACCTAAATCTCTATTTATGTGGCTATATCTAGGCTTACTTGCTGCTTTATTTTTAGGATTACATAACTTATGTAAAAAAAATGCAGTTGTAGGCAATGAGGTAATTCCTGTATTATTAGGTGCAATTTTATCTGGAGGATTATTATTGGTTCCTTTTTTTGTGTTATCCCAGTTTAATATTGAACTAGCTAAGGAAATCAATTTTTACATTCCTGATCTAATATTAAAGACTCATTTGTATATTCTTTTAAAAGCTTGTATGATGACAGGTTCGTGGATATTAGCCTATGCCGCTTTTAAACATTTACCAATCACTATTGTAACACCAATAAGATCAACAGGTCCTTTTTTTACTTTTATTGGAGCTATATTATTATATAATGAACAACCCAAATTTTTACAGTGGGTGGGCTTCTTTTTAATAATTTTTTCAGTCTTTTTGTATTCTAAAGTAGGTAAAAAAGAAGGTATTGTTTTTAAGAGTAATAAATGGATTTACGCAATAATCGGAGCTACTTTTTTTGGGGCTATGAGTGGCTTGTATGATAAATTCTTAATTCAACAAGTAGGTTTAGATCCACAAACGCTTCAATTTTGGTTTTGTATTTATGTAAGTCTAATTTTACTAATAATTTTAAGCCTTACTTGGTTTCCATATGAGAATAAGCGTAAATCATTTAAGTGGAGGTGGAGTATTCCTGCAGTTGGAGTATTATTACAAACAGCAGATTATTTTTATTTTAAAGCATTGCAGGACCCTGAGGCCTTAATTATGTTGCTTTCTGCTGTAAAGCGAAGTCAATTGATAATTGCTGTAGTAGTAGGGGGTATATTGTTTAAAGAAAAGAACAAACGTAAAAAACTAGTTCCTTTATCAGGTGTAATGATTGGCGTCTGTCTAATCTTATATTCGAATTAAAAGCTATATCTTTAATATATGGCAGTACTAATTAAGCTTTATGAAGAAAACCCTAACCCTAAGCAAATTGCAGAAGTTGTAAAAGTGCTAAAGTCTGGCGGATTAGTGATTTACCCAACCGATACTGTTTATGGTCTGGGTTGCGATATTACTAATACCAAAGCTCTTGCTCGATTAGCTAAAATAAAAGGAATTAAACTGGAGAAAGCAAATTGGTCTTTTATCTGCAAGGACTTAAGTAATTTATCCGATTATGTACGCCAAATTGATACTGCAACTTTTAAAATATTGAAACGATGTTTGCCTGGACCGTTTACTTTTATTCTTCCTGGTAATAATTCCCTGCCAAGGGTATTTAAAAAGAAAAAAACAGTAGGAATACGTGTTCCTGACAACCAAATATGTCACGATTTGGTTGGCGCTTTAGGAAATCCAATTGTATCTACCTCAATACACGATGAAGATGCTATTTTAGAATATACAACTGATCCAGAGCTAATTCTTGAAAAGTGGGATAAATTAGTAGATATAGTTATAGATGGCGGATATGGAGATAACGTACCATCAACTATAGTAGATGTTACTGAGGGGTATCCCGAAGTAATTAGAGAAGGAAAAGGAGAGGTTAATTTACTTTAAGCTTTTTAACAGTCTTTAAATACAGAAAATTTTGAGCGTTATTAGGAACTCCAATTATGTTTTTTCTATCAAATCGAATAGCTTCTTCATAAAACAAAGGAATAACAGGGGCTTCTTCAATTATAATAGAATCTAATTTTTCATAAATAAGCTTTCGCTCATTAATATCAGGAATAGAAAAACTGTTTTTATAAAGTTTTTCAAAAGTTTTGTTATAAAAATGAGTGTAATTTGAGCCATTTGGAGCGAAATTCTTTTTTATAAATGGAATAAAAAAATTTTCAGCATCTGGGTAATCCGCAATCCAACTACCCCTAAACAAGTCAAACCCTCCACTTCTTTTCATTTTTCGGATGTTTCCAGCAGGTAAAACTTCAACCTGAATATTTATACCTATTTTTTGTAGTTCTCTTTGGATAAACTCGCATAAAGTTACGTATTCAGCTACTGTGGATAATGTAATTTTCTTAGTAATAGACTTACCTTTAGCTAGGAAATTTTCATAGTGCATTCTAGCTTTTTTTGGTTGATACGTATATCCTTTTTGTGCATTATAGCCTGCCAAACCTTTTGGAATAAAACCACTTTCGGCTGGAATACCAATATTATTTCTCAAATAAGTAATCATTGCTTTTCTGTCAAACCCATAATTTATAGCTTTTCGCAAATCCTTGTTTTTCAAAGGGTTGTCATCACCATCTAAATAGCAACCTATATATACAGAGTATAAAGAGGGTGTTTTATTTAAAATTACACTTTTTTTATAATGCTCTTGAAGTGTTCCCATAGGAGTTAGTAATTCATCTTTATACGAGTCATCGATACTCCTCATAATATCTAAATTACCTTGCACAAATTGAAGGAATTCACTTTGTTTATCAGGTAAAAAAGTAATAGCAACAGCTTCTAAATAAGGTAGACGGGTACCTTTGTTATCCTTTTCATAATATAGCAGATTTTTTCTAAAGACTAATTTCACATTTTCTTCCCACGCTTTAAAATAAAAAGGACCAGTTCCTACAGGGTTTTTTCTAAAACTGTTGCCATAAAAATCAATAGCTTCTTTTGGTATAACAGAGCAATACTTCATACTCAACAAACTCAAGAAAGCAGGGAAAGGTTGTTTTAATTGAATTTGAAAAGTGCTGTCATTTACTGCGGTATAACTGTTAATTTCATCCATAACCCAGCGACCAGATGAGGCTACTTTAGGGTCTATAAGTCTTCCTAAACTGTAGCTAAAATCGTTTGCAACTACTTTTCTGGTTTGATCGTAGTTTTTAAAAGCCTTGTTTTTATGAAAAAAAACATTCCTTTTAAGGTTAAAAGTATACGTTTTTAAATCTTTAGAAATTGTCCAGTTTTTAGCAATATCAGGTAAAACATTAAGTTTTTCATCTAATTGGACTAAACCACTAAATAATTGATTACAAGCAGTAACTCTTTCTATATTTCTAGAAAAAGCGGGGTCTAACGAGGTAATATTTTCAGCTTCGTTGTAACGAAAAACTAAATGATCTTTATTTTTTTTTGTTGAAAAGCCACAGCTTGATAGAAAAAAAATAATGGATATAAAGATATATATATGTTGAAAATGCTTCAATTTTAAATACAGATTTTGTTGGTATCTTTGTGCTTCCGTTTTAAGAAAGGCTTGAAGCGTAAATATACAGTTCCCTTATTAAATTAGACTATGGCTACTTCAAAAAAAGTTGCTTTTTACACGTTAGGATGTAAACTTAATTTTTCGGAAACATCGACTATTGCTCGTAATGTTTCAAAAGAAGGTTTTGAACGTGTAGATTTTTCAGAATCCGCAGACCTATATGTGATTAATACTTGCTCAGTTACTGAAAATGCAGATAAGCGCTTTAAGACTATTGTAAAACAAGCTTTAAAAGCTAATGAAGATGCCTTTATTGCAGCTGTAGGATGTTATGCGCAATTAAAGCCAGAAGAATTGGTAGCTGTTGATGGTGTTGATTTAGTTTTAGGGGCTACAGAAAAGTTTAATATCATAAATTATATAGAAGATCTAACCAAAAAAGAGGAGGGAAGCATATATTCTTGCGAAATTGAAGATGCTGATTTTTATGTAGGTTCTTATGCGGTTGGAGACCGAACTCGTGCTTTTTTAAAAGTCCAGGATGGTTGTGATTATAAATGTACTTATTGCACTATTCCTTTAGCACGTGGAATTTCCAGAAGCGACTCCTTGGAAAATGTATTGAAAAATGCAAAAGAGATTTCAGAAAAAGGAATCAAAGAAATCGTACTTACGGGAGTTAATATAGGGGATTATGGAAAAGGAGAATTTGGAAATAAAAAACACGAACATACGTTTTATGAATTGGTACAAGCTTTAGATAAAGTAGAAGGAATTGAGCGCCTAAGAATTTCTTCGATTGAACCTAATTTGCTAAAGAATAAAACTATCGATTTTGTAGCGCAATCTAATTGCTTTGTGCCTCATTTTCATATCCCATTACAGTCTGGTTCCGATACATTATTAAAGCTAATGAAGCGCCGCTATTTGAGTAATATTTATGTAAATCGGGTTTCTCAGATTAAAGCTGTAATGCCACATTCATGTATTGGTGTTGATGTAATTGTGGGTTTTCCAGGAGAAACAGAAGAGTTGTTTTTAGAAACCTATAATTTTTTAAATGAGCTTCCAATTTCTTACCTGCACGTATTTACATATTCAGAAAGAGAAAATACGGAAGCAGCAGTAATGTCTAATCCAGTTCCTAAAAATATTCGTGCTAAACGAAGTAAAATGCTTCGAGGACTTTCAGTAAAAAAACGTCACGCGTTTTATGAATCTCAAATAGGAACGAAACGTACCGTTTTATTTGAAGCAGAAAATAAAGAAGGATATATTCTTGGATTTACAGAAAACTACGTTAAAGTAAAAGCACCTTGGAATCCGGATCTAGTAAATACTTTACATAAAATTAAGTTATTAAAAATAGAAGGTGATGGTATCGTTGGTATACAGTTTTTGGAGAATAGTTCTTCTTTAATAAAAACATCTATTAAGGAGCTTTTAAACTAGATTTTAATATACATTTCTATGTTGCTATTCATTTCAGAATGAACTCCAAATTGATATATAATGATAAATAGTAAAAACGAAAACAACTAAAACAACGAAGGTCTAATCTGAAGAGTTGGAGGATTATTTATAATTATTGGAACTATTGTCGATGACAATGAAACGAAACAGCTACTTATTCGAGGACAACTAATGGAGAAACTGTGGCAGAAGGTGATATTAAAAACCTTCAAAAGTCGATATGTTATAAGTTTGAAAAGAATGGTACTTTTGAAGTTTGTATGTTAACAGAGATTCCGGATTGCCCTGAAGGAGTAGAGAAATGTCAATCTATCAAAAAATAGAGGGATTAAAATAAGTAGAATCAGATCTTACTAAAAAATAAATAGTTGATTGAATGTTACTAAAGTAATTAATTCTTAATAAGAGTGACTTTTTATTAGTTTTACAAATAAATTGCATTCATATGAAAATAGTTGTTTTAGATGGTTATACATTAAATCCAGGGGATTTGAGTTGGGGGACTTTAAAGTGTTTCGGCGAAGTAACTTTATATGATCGCACTAAACCTTCAGAAGATAATATAATAGAAAGAATAGGTGATTCGGAGATAATTTTGACCAATAAAACACCTTTGTCAAAAGAAACGTTGGATAAAGTGCCTTTAGTTAAATATATTGGTGTTTTGGCAACTGGATATAACGTGGTTGATGTTTGCGCTGCTAAAAAATCAGGAATATTGGTCACTAATATTCCAAGTTACGGTACTGATGCTGTCGCTCAATTTACTTTTGGTTTGATTTTGGAATTATGTCACCAAATTGGAAAGCACGATATAGCAGTAAAAAAAGGAGAGTGGACTACTGCACCAGATTTTAGCTTTTGGAAATCACAATTAACCGAATTGTCAGGAAAAACGATAGGTATTATTGGTTTTGGTCGTATCGGTCAGGCTACCGCTAAAATAGCTATTGCTTTTGGGATGAAAGTTTTGGCAAATAGTAGAACTCAAAAGACAACACTTTTATTAGCCAATTGCGAATACGTTATTTTGGACAAATTATATGCTGAATCGGATTTTATTACTTTACATTGTCCATTAACGGAAGCAACTCAAAATATTATTAATAAAGATAGTATTGCTAAAATGAAAAAAAGTGCAATGCTAATAAATACATCTCGAGGGCCTTTGATTAATGAGCAAGATTTATGTGATGCTTTAAATGACGAAGTTATTAAAGGAGCAGCGGTAGATGTAGTTACAAAAGAACCTATTGAGGTCGAAAATCCTTTATTAAAAGCAAAAAACTGTATAATAACTCCTCATATAGCTTGGGCTTCTAAGGAATCTCGCCAACGTTTAATGGATATGGCAGTTTCCAACTTAGCAGCATTTTTAGATAATAGGCCTCAAAATATAGTTTCTTAGAAAATCGAAATAGTATTTTGGTTGTAGTTATCAATTTATTTAGAGACTTACAAAGTTGATGATCTAAATAAATGATGTTGTTTTTTGTAGTAAAATTTTTCTAAAAAATAACTTTGTATTTTAATAAGAAAGCATCTTGGCTTTCTGAAAATATAATCATACATTTGCACCCCTGTTTTATACAGGAAAAGGAATGTTTAATAAGTAAAAATAATTAGTGTGGACACATTAAGTTACAAAACAGTATCAGCTAATAAAGAAACTGCTAACAAAGAGTGGTTATTAGTTGACGCTGAAGGACAAACTTTGGGTCGCCTTTCTTCTAAAGTTGCAAAACTATTAAGAGGAAAACACAAGCCTTGTTTTACACCTCATGCTGATTGTGGGGATAACGTAATCGTTATCAATGCAGACAAAGTTAAATTGAGTGGTAAGAAATGGAGTGAGAAAACTTACATCCGTCATACAGGCTATCCAGGTGGACAAAGAAGTCTAACAGCACAAGAAATGTTTGACAAGGGCAATGAGCGCCTTGTTGAAAGAGCAGTAAAAGGAATGTTACCTAAGAACAAATTAGGTGCTGAACTTTTTAGAAATTTAAAAGTAGTTAATGGCGCAGCTCATAAGTATGACTCACAAAAGCCAAGAACTATTAACTTAACTGAATTTAAGTAATGGAAATTATTCACAAAATCGGTCGTAGAAAGACCTCGGTTGCACGTATTTACTTATCAGAAGGAACAGGTAAAGTTACTGTGAACAAAAAAGATTTAGCGGATTATTTAACAACTGCTACTTTACAGTACAAAGTTAATCAACCATTTATTTTAACTGAAAACGAAGAGAAATACGACGTTAAAGTTAATGTGTTTGGAGGGGGTATTACAGGGCAAGCTGAAGCTATTCGTTTAGCAATCTCAAGAGCCTTATGTGAAATTGACGCTGAACACCGTTTAGTACTTAAGCCTGAAGGTCTTTTAACAAGAGATCCTCGTATGGTTGAACGTAAGAAATTTGGTCAGAAGAAAGCACGTAAGAAATTCCAATTCTCGAAACGTTAATTCTGTATCCAGTTTATTTGGGTATTATTTAAAATTAAAAATCATGTTGTCGTTGTTCCAAATTAATTTTGGAAAGTTAGTTTAGCATCTAAACTTCGTACTGCGAAGTTGCTAAGTAAAGTCAACGGAACGTAAACTATTACAAAAATGGCATACAACATTGAAGTAAAAGACTTATTAGACGCAGGTGTACACTTTGGTCACCTTACGCGTCGTTGGGATCCAAATATGGCTCCATATATTTATATGGAACGTAATGGAATCCATATTATAAACTTATATAAAACTGCTGCCAAGATTGAAGAATCTTGTGATGCTTTGAAAAAAATTGCAGCCTCAGGAAGAAAAATCCTTTTTGTTGCTACAAAAAAGCAAGCAAAAGAAATCGTAGCAGAAAAAGCGGCTAAAGCAAACCAACCTTTTATCACTGAAAGATGGCCTGGTGGAATGCTAACTAACTTTGTAACTATCCGTAAAGCGATCAAAAAGATGGCTACTATTGATAGAATGAAGAAGGACGGTACGTTTATGACACTTTCGAAGAAAGAACGTTTACAAGTAGATCGTTTGAGAGCTAAGTTGGAAAAAAACTTAGGTTCAATCGTTGATATGACTCGTTTACCAGGTGCGTTGTTTATTGTAGATATTACTAGAGAACACATCGCAGTAAAAGAAGCTCAGAAATTAAACATTCCTATTTTCGCAATGGTTGATACAAACTCTGACCCACGTCAGGTAGATTATATCATCCCTGCAAATGATGATGCTTCAAAGTCAATTGACAAGGTAATGACTTTTGTAAGTGACGCTATCATCGAAGGGTTAAGTGAACGTAAAGCAGCTAAAGATACTAAAGAAGTAGTAGCTTCTAAAGCAGAAAAAACAGCAGCACCAGTTGCTCCAAAAGCTGATGCAGCACCAGCGACTCCAAAAGAGGAAGCTACTCCTGCAGTAGATGCAACTCATGCTACTGAAGAAACAAAAGCAGCAGAGTAATTTGCTGAAAATGAAGTTATACAAATAATAACTTCTAAAAAATCAATTCTTATAAGTCGCTGTGAGTATGTATATATTTACAGCGACTTATCTATTAAAAAAATAAAAACCTTAAAACATATAGTTATGTCTAAAATAAGCGCTGCAGATGTAGGTAAGTTAAGAAAAACTACAGGAGCAGGAATGATGGATTGTAAAAAAGCCTTAGTGGAAGCTGAAGGTGATTTTGATAAAGCAATCGATATTCTTCGTAAAAAGGGTCAAAAAATTGCTGAAAAAAGAGCAGATAGAGATTCTAGTGAAGGTGCTGTTGTAGCAAAAATTAATGATGACTCAACAAGAGGTGTAGTATTGTCATTAAACTGTGAAACTGATTTTGTAGCTAAAAATGATACTTATATTACTATGGCCAACAAGATGGCTGATGTTGCATTAAGTTCTAATTCTAAAGAAGAATTTTTAGCTGCAGAATATGAAGGAGGTTTATCTGTGCAAGATAAATTAATTGAGCAAACAGGAGTTATTGGTGAAAAAATTGAAATAGGTGATTTCAAAGTTTTAGAAGCTCCTTTCGTAGGGACTTATATCCACGGTAATAAAATTGGTGCTCTAGTAGGTTTGTCAAAGTCAATTGATGGTGCTGCTGAATTAGCAAAAAGCGTATCTATGCAGGTAGCTTCCATGGGAGCAACTACATTGTCTTATAAAGATTTTGATCCAGAATTTGTAGCTTCTGAAACTGAGGCACGTATTGCTGTAATCGAAAAAGATAATATCGAATTAGGACGTTTAGGAAAAACATTAAAAAATATTCCTTTGTTCATTTCTCGTTCTCAATTGAATGATGAAGTTTTAGAAAAAGCTGAAGATGCAATTAAAGAAGAATTAAAAGCTGAAGGCAAGCCAGAAAAAATATGGGATCGTATTCTTCCTGGTAAATTAGAGCGTTTTATTTCTGATAACACAACTTTAGACCACGAAAAATGTTTATTAGATCAACGTTTTATTATGGATGAGTCTAAAAATGTTGCAGAGTTTGTTGCGTCAAAAGGAGATGTTGAAGTTCAAAGCTTTGTAAAAGTTTCTTTAGTATAAACTAAATATTTCTCAATTATAAAAAAACGGTATTTACATATGTAGATACCGTTTTTTTATTTTAAATATTGGTTCTTAAGCTAACGGGCTTTGTAAAGATAACAAAGAAGTTTCGCAAATAGTGAAGGGCATAACATTAATGAATATTGGAGTAGTAGCAAGTTAAGGATAGCTTACTAGTGCTATTATAGCCAATAATTAAGTGAGACAATTTAGTAGAATGAGTAGTATAATAATATTACTAAACTATCAGCATAGTGATACCGCTACAAGTTTGCTTGCCTAATTTCTAGAAATTTCGTAATTTTTATTTATGGAATTAGTAACATACCTAACCTTAGCTGACAGCATTAGTGATATCCGCACTCGCAAGATAAAATGTTCTTTTTTCACACAAATCAATACACTTTTAGACTGGAACCCGCTTGTATCGGTTTTAAAGACACACTACTCTAAAGGCGAAAGAGCCACAGGCAAGCCAAGTTACAGTGGATTATTACTTTTTAAGATGATTTTATTACAGACTTGGTATGGTTTAAGCGATTATGAAGTTGAAGACCGTATTAATGATAGTATTTCTTTTAGTTACTTTTGTGGTTTATATATAGATCAAGTTGCACCAGACCATAGCATGCTATCTCGTTTTAGAACACTGATGACCAGTACAAAAGCTTACCAACCACTATTTAAAGAAATACATAGCAAATTAGAAGCGCATAAAATAATCGTAAAAACGGGAGCTATAATCGACGCTAGTGTTATAGATACCCTCTCAAAACCGAAAGGTAAAATCAATCATAAAGTTACCGAAGACCGAAAGGATGAACAAGAAGTAGTAATTACTAAAGACTAAGCAAATAGTGTAGACAAGGAAGGAGGTTGCTTGGCTAAAGAAAGGAGGTAAGTACAGATTTGGTTAAAAAAACATCATGTTACTGATAATGAAGGTTTGGTTATAGGTGTATTAACCACAAAGGCTAGCACCAATGAAAAAGCAAATTTAGGAGCTGTATTAGAAACTGCAGATTTACCCAAAGGCATTCCATTAAAAGCTGATAAAGGGTATCAATTTAAGAAGAATGTAATCCTTCTTAAAAAACTGCAATTAAAAAATCAAATTCTAAAAAAAGCCAATAAAACAAACCATTAACCCATTGGGAAAAGAAGTTTAATTAAAACACGTTTTAAAGTATAACGTACATTTAGAGGCATAAAAAGATGGTTTAATGGCGGCACTGCAAGATACAGAGGTATCTATAAAATGCATACTCAAAATCTTATGGAAGTAATGAGTTATAATTTATATTGGAGTCCAGGGATAATTGAGTCTAATTCTCAAAATTAAGGAGAAATAGACTTAAAAAAGATGCTAATAAACCTCAAAAACAAAAAAAAAACAAAATCAATACTATTTTGGAATAAAAAAGAAAACCCATAAAAGTGAAGCGGAAAACACAACCTTTTGCAACGGTCTCAATTTATGTTTTAGTATAAAATTATACTTTATCTATCGCTCTTGGAAAAGATGCTTATCGCCTTTTTTAATATATCGCATTCTAATTAGGTTTCTTTTAGTTCCTTTCGAAGTGAACGTAATTCGATTTCTTCCTCTCTAATCTCTTTAGGTCGAGATAAATCCCTTGTATTTTTGGCATATTCACGACGCCAGTGGCTAATCATACTCTCATTTAAATTGTACTCTAAACTGACTTCTTTTGTACTTCTTCCAGATTTTAATAGCTCGACTATAATCACTTTATAATCAACTTCATGTTTACGTTTTTCCATAATTCAAATTTATTAATTATAGGCTTATAAAAATTGTACCAATAAAGGTAGTTACTCCATAGAAGCTTACAAACGGTTATATCAATTGTTGAAAAAAGCAAAAAATTATTGTGTAAGTTTGAAAAATTTAAATATTAGTATAGATTTTGTGTTTTAACAGATTGTTACATAGCCAGTAGGTTTCACGAAAAATCAGCAAAATTCAAATTAAACAAATAGTATAATACAACAATCTGTTTTTTGTTAGCACCTTTATTTTCTTTGAAACTTGTTGTGAAATATTGATATATGAGTATGACAAGAGCTCAAAATAAGTGAGGGTTGCGGATAGTTTATTATAGCCTATAGCAGTTTCAATTACTATAGGCTTTATGAAAGTTCTACATAATAAGTACAATTGTACTTACGTGTTAAATTTGGCAACTAATTTAGGGGGTAATTATCAACATGAGCCATTTTTTTTGAGATAGTTTTTTAATTTTTAACGAATAATTCATGTCTATTTTCATTTATTATTAATACATATAGGCCTTTTGAAAAAGCACTAATGTTTATTAACTTCCCTTCGCCCTTAAGCACCATTTTACCATTAATAGTATATATATTATACTGTGTTTGATCTGTAATATTTTCACCTATTAATCTAATAAAATCGGAAGAAGGATTAGGAAAAAGAATAAGCTTATCTAATTTTTTTGCTTTATTTTCACTTTCCAAACTGCAATATTGTGTTGTAAAAGTCACCACTTTTTCTGCAACGTTTGTAAAGTCTGCTTGAAATTTGATTGTATACTTTTGGTTAAGATTTAGACTAACTAAATTATGAGTAGTCGATGAATTGAAATCATAGTAATAATAGCCGTTTATTAGAGTAGGAGGAAAGCAATAGTTGTTTATACAGGCATAAATATTACTTTTAAAGTTAAGATCCTTGTGGAATACTCTAGCGGTATTAGGATCGATGTATGATATTCCAAATTCAGAACAGGCACCGATTTCATTTTTTGCAATTTCTTTGCAAGGTTTACAACTTGTACCGCCACAGTCAATATTGGTTTCATCTCCATTTTTAATATTGTCAGTACAGGTAGCTGTAATGGCACAGGGTTTACAGCTTGTACCGCCACAGTCAATATTGGTTTCATCTCCATTTTTAATATTGTCGGTACAGGTAGGTGTAATGGCACAAGGTTTACAACTTGTACCGCCACAGTCAATATTGGTTTCATCTCCATTTTTAATGTTGTCGGTACAGGTAGGTGTAATGGCACAAGGTTTACAACTTGTACCGCCGCAGTCAATATTGGTTTCATCCCCATTTTTAATATTGTCGGTACAAGTTGATGTACTATCCCCATTTTTTATATAACCAATAAGTTTAAAAAGGTTTTTATCTCCTTTAATCCATTTAGAAGTTTTAGTTTGGTTGTTCCAATTGGATTCAATTAATTTATTGGCTTGAATTCTGGAATCTCCCCAATATCCCATATCATAAGGGGCATCCCAAAATCCTTGTGTATTCCAATCGGCATTAATGTAGGTAACCAAACGGATAACGTCTTTGTTTGATTCAATATAATTGAAGAATGGTTTATACCATTCGTCCCAAATTTGTTGTGCTAGTTTAAAGGATTTAACACCTCTGTTTGGCCCTTGTAATGCAGCAATACTATTATCGCTAACATCATAACCTTGTGGAGTTGCTTCAGCAATAATAACAGGTTTACTTTGGCTTCTTGCAAAGTCAACTATAGTATTTTGAGCTTTATAATTACAATCCTGAGGTGTAAAAACAGAAATTCCGATTAAATCGACATAATTTTTGCCAGGATACCATGATGCTATAGGATAGTTTTTATAGGTTTCCCCACAAAAGGCACCAGAATGCCACACCATTGCTATATTTTTATCGGCTTTTTTTAGTTTTATTCTATTGTACATTTTTTTCCAAGCAGTAATAAATTGCTTAGGTTCATAATGGTTATGTGTGCCATCAAATTCGTATCCCCATCGTAAATAAATAGGTTTGTCAAGGGCAACTAATTTATCAATTAGCAAATCCATTTTAGTATTAAGAGTACCAGCGTTAAACTTATTTAATTGGTCTACCAAATATACAGCAACTACTAAAGCACTATTAGGATAATTAGTTGTTAAGCGCGATAAGTGTTGAGGACCTGTGCCATATGAAGCTTCCGTATCAATACCTTCTACATTGTTTATACTTGTGTATGCACTTAATGCTGCTGGAATTGTTTTTGTTGAGGACGAAAAAGCTTCAATACTTGTGGCATCCTGACCTATTGCTAATAACGTCCCTAATTTGTCAGGAACAAATTTTCCTGTGATTACAGTTGTATCAGTACTACAATTGCTGCAAATACCACCACAATCAATACCTGTTTCGAGTCCATTTTTTATCCCATCAGAGCAGGAAATTGGCAAAGGCTCATTAGATGGAATAATTTTTGGTAAGGCAATATGCTGTACCTTGGCTTGAGTGTTTGATTGATACTTTTTTTCTATTTTTTTCCAGTTACTATTTGAAGAGTAGGTGTTTATTAGTCTTTTTGCTTCCTCATGGGAAATATAATGTAATTCGGCTACTTTATCGGGCTGTACACCAATTACTGATGCTAGATGAGAAATGCCGCTGTCAAAGGCAGAATTTACTGGTGCTGGATTGTGCTTTTTTTGAGCAATCAAAATTGCTTGTGCAGTATGCGTACCTGTTAGATTGATATCCATTATGGCTTGTATTGCGTCATCAATATAAAAAGCACAACCATAGCCAGGATCACCAGATACTAAAGGATCGTATCCTTCGTTGGTATGAAAGCCTGCAAATAGAACTTTTGTAAGGTCAAAAGTACCGTCATTTCTACCAAAAAGTGAACCAAAGGTGTATGCAAAACCTCCAGTTCCAAAATCCTTAGCTTGAATTCCTCCAGTATATTTAGGTGACCATGAAGAGTGTTTCCAGCCTGGGGCATCTAATGGATTGAGTCCTGCTATTGATGAATAAACTTCTGGTACAGCACTAATCAAATTTCCTCTGAAATTAAACTCCCACCAATCTTTAGGAGGAATAGGTAATTGCCCGGTATCATTGGGGTCAATAATAGTCATTACTTGCCCGGGTTGCTCATTACCAGGAAAAACACCTGAGGAAACTAAATAGCTATAAGGCGTTTTGTTTACAATTTTGATTTTATCAATTCCCTTTGTAGTAATAGTAGAATTACTAATTACTTTACCTGTGTTGTAAGTAGCACCTGTATCGGTATTTAAATCACTGTAAGTTAGCGGTGCTGTCTGACTTTTTCCGATAGTTGGCCACCAATTCCCTTGTGTGAAAACAGGAATTTTTCCAGTAAAACTAGAGGGTAGTTCAATACCGTAGCTTAAGCTTGTTCCATCACTTCTATAAGGGTTAGTTAATAATCCCGAAGTAGAAGCAGGTTCAATACCTCCTCTGCTTTTTTGCCATTCTAATAAAACAGCATCTGGATATACCCAATTATCATATCGGTGTATAAAACCCATCCTACTCATACCTTCTCCGTTTCTTTTAGGAGTTGTTGATTGACTAGAAATTATCTGAGAAATTGATAATGCCAGTATGAAAAGTTGAAGACTGTTTTTCATATTTATTTTGTTAAATCCTAGATTTTACATTTAAAGGTATATATAATCAAGGGGGGTTATAATTATTTTCAATTGATAATAATTGTTACAATGGAGTAGATGCTTATAAAAAAATGGGTTTAGCTTTAAAGGATAAACCCATTTTAAATTACTATGTAAATAGGAATCTTAAAAATTAAATGAATTTTCAAGATTAATTTTATTTGTTAGGGTTGTATCTTTTTGCTGAAGCTGTAGATCCTGGTTGCCATGTTCTTGTAAAAGATTCTAAGTTACTCATTACTTTATCTCCTAAATCTCCTGCATATTTATCTAATGCACCATCTCCTAAATACAATCCAAGGTATGCAAGTACATCATCTGTTCCTAAACCTGTTTTTACAGGTAGGTTTAATAACTGCCTTGGGTCTGAACCTTTAGCAGCTGTAGCTTCATTTCGGTCTAACCAATTATCTTTGTTCGTATTTAATAAATCTCCAAATTCATTACCAATTTTTTCTCCAAATAAGGCAGCAAAATAAATTTTTGCATCAGAAAGTGATATTTTTGGATTAATGGATGGTGGTTGACCTTGGTAACCACAATGGTTTTCTACAAAATCATCATCAATATCAATTCCTAAATTTATTTCAATATCCAAAATGGCTAGTTTTGTATTGCAAGGATTACTCACTACTTTTCTAATACTAACAAATAAGCCATCACTATTTAAACAACCATCGTTACCATTACCTACAGGGGTAACACAAGCTAAATTTTTAGGATCGTAATTATATTTTCCACAAGGCGTCCCACTGTTACCTGGCTTAGGCTCTAATTCAGGGTCTGTTTCTTTTTTTGTTCCTGCTTCTGCTAACTCAGCTTCTTTTTTGGCTAATTCGGCTTTTACTTTAGCTAATTCAACATTTGCCATAGCTAGTTTTATGTTTGCTTCGGCTAATTCGGTATTTGCTTTTACGAATTTCTTATTTGCTTCAATCAATTCCGTATTGGCCCTAACTAATTTATTATTTGCTTTTACTAATTCAGCTTCAGCTTCTAATAATTTTGAATTGGCCTTAGCTAATTCTTCTGCACTAAAGTCTTCTTTTTTTAGATTTTTTTCTTTAAGTTCAGCTTTAATTTTTGCAGTTTCAGTTTCCGCTATGGTTGTTTTTGCCTCGGCCTCTATTTTTGCTTTTATAGCATTAGCTTCTGCTTTTTTAGCTTTATCTTTTTCTAACTTAGCCTTTTCTTTTTCAGCTTTTATATTTTCTAATTCTACTTGCGCTTTTTTTAATTCAGCTTTTACTTTCTGTATTTCAGTCTCTAGCTCTTTATCAGGTTCTTTTTCTGTGATTTGTTCCTTAGTTTTTTCGGTAGGTGTTTCTTTACCTTCACACGAACTAATTATAAAATTAGTACTAAGTACAAACAAAAATACACTTAGTATTTTTGCTTTGTTTTTCATTAAAGTTAACATATGTTTTTTATTTTTCGGGGATCATACAAAAATAGTTGTTTTTTTGAGACAGACCAATTAAAATATAAAACTTGCAGGGAAGAATCATACTTTTTTTATAGATAAAAACCCTGTTTATATATCTGATTATTAATTGTTTAATAGGATAAATATATGTATACTAAACAATTTAACTCTTTGGAAAGATCAGGTAATTTAAAAGACATTTTTGGGCAAATAGAAGATCACAGAAGCCATATAAACCAACTTCAGAACTTAGTAGACATTCTTCTAATGGGTATAATTGCTGTAATTTGCGGGGAAGAAACTTAGGAACAAATGGTTTGATTTGCTAAATCAAAAGAACTTTTTCTAAAGAAATTTTTAGAGTTACCAAATGGCATTCTCTCAAAAGTTACCCTCAACAACCCATAACTAACCCTTCCTATCAGCACACGGGGTAGTCAACACGACGTTCATATTGGGCTTTGTAAGCCATACGAACATCTAGTTATTAGTAATTTCACTCATTAGTATTCGGAAGTCAAACTAAATCCAATTCCAATACTACCTAATTTTTTCCATTCAGCTTGACTTGTTAAACGAAATACTGTTGCATTTCCTAAAAGTCCAGCAGAAAAGAAAATTTCACTTTCTTTTTTTTCTTCATTTTCTATTAATTCCATTGTTAAGTAAAAATTTTCTTTAACAACTAAATTATATTTTGTAAGGTCTAACGTGAATTCTCCTTCTTTAGAGTATATGCTAAAGACAATATTTTGAGTTAGTAATTTTTCTTTAGGCAAACCTTTTTCAATACTGTAAAAATTCAATCTAAACTTCATTTTTTGTCCAGTGTTTGATGTCACATTTACGTGGAATTTAGATAGGTAAGTTGGACTCTTTTTAATTTTAATTTTGATTCCAAGTTCATTACCAAGTTCCGCATTTTCAAATCCGCCTCGCATCATTTTTGATTTGGTTTTATTTCCTATTACTTTTTCTTTTAATTTTTTATTTGAAACTACTACTTCATTTAATTCAATTACTTTTTCTGAAATAGTAATCGTTTTATTTTCTTTTAATACTTTGATAAACTCCTTTGCAATATAAATTTTTGTTTCGTATCCAATGGATGAAATTTTTATTGTGTCATTTATAAATTCGTTTGGAATTTCGAGAGTGAATTTTCCATTTTCAGTCGAAACAGTTCCTTTGTCTCTATTTAGTATTCCAATATTCACGTATGGAACAGGTTTATTTGTTTCAATGTTATTGATTATTCCGTCTGCTGTATTTTGTCCAAAAATCGAATTACTGATTAGACAAATTAAAATTAATATAGATAATTTCATAATCTTGATTTTGTTTTTGCTAGCGGTCGAGTACAAGAATAGTAAGGATGAAAACAGTCGTAAACCATTCGGATGAACACAATCCGAATTTTTAAATTTTTCTTATTGCTTTTTCTTTACAAGGTCGCCAAATTTTTAAATTTGGCGACCTTGTAAAGGTAAGATTTCCATTGGGTTAATTACTCACTGCTCTACTGTTTTTATACGTTATGTGTGCCCTGAATAGTAATTTTAGTTTTTTAGTAAGAATGTCTCAATGTGTGAAAATCCTTGATGCGGTATGTAGACAAATTTGTCCACATATATCCATTATGAAAATATACTATACGTTTGTAATTAATTAAAAACGAAAAATAAAAACATAAAAAAAGGCTTTCGGATAAATGAAAGCCTTAGTGGGCAATGAGGGATTCGAACCCCCGACCCCCTCGGTGTAAACGAGGTGCTCTGAACCAACTGAGCTAATTGCCCGATATTTTTTATACAGATTTCGAGTTTCTGTTTGGTGGGCAATGAGGGATTCGAACCCCCGACCCCCTCGGTGTAAACGAGGTGCTCTGAACCAACTGAGCTAATTGCCCGAACAAACTAATATTACTATTAGCTTAACGCAGGTGCAAATATACTACTCTTTTTAAGAATTACAATAGTTCCAATTAAAAAATTAAAAAATTTCTGCAACTACAAAAGTACTCCCGCCAACAAAAATCATATCAGCTTGGGAAGCATTTTTTTTTGCTTCTAAAAAAGCTTCAAGTACGGTTTTATAAGTAGTTCCTTTAAGTCCATAAACTAAAGCTTTGTTTTGCAACTCATCCACTGCGCGTGCTCTTTGATTATCAGGTTTTGTAAAATAGTAAATAGCGTTTTTAGGAAAAAGAGGGAGTATCTGCTCCAAATCTTTATCAGCTACAAATCCTAAAACAATATGCAGTTGCTCATAATCTTGTTTTTTAATTTGGGGTATTACATAGGATAGCCCTTCTTTATTATGCGCAGTATCACAAATTATAAGTGGTTTATTATTTAATTGTTGCCAACGACCTTGTAATCTGGTATTTGGGACTACGTTTTTAAAACCATTTATGATAGCTTTTTCCGTAATTTTCCAATTGCCTACTTGTAAGATCTTAATTGCTTGTAACGCAGTCTTTGAGTTTTCTTTTTGATAATCGCCAAGTAAATCAGTAGAGAAGGGACAAGGATCATTCAATTCGGCGTAATAAAGCGGACTGTTTTTGGATGTGGCTATATTATCAAAAACAGTTTTAGTTTCGTTTGTTGTAGACCCAATAATACAAGGAACTTTATGTTTTATAATTCCGGCTTTTTCAAAAGCGATCTTACCTAAGGTATCACCTAAAAATTGAGTGTGATCTAAACCAATATTGGTAATTACAGAAACTTCAGGGGTTATAATATTAGTAGAATCTAAACGGCCTCCTAATCCAACTTCAATAATGGCAATATCTACTTTTTCTTTAGCAAAATAATCAAAAGCCATACCTACAGTCATTTCAAAAAAAGAAAGGTTATTTGTTGTAAAAAAAGCTTTATGATTTATAACAAAGTCACTCACAAAATCTTTGGATGCCATTTGACCGTTGATTTTTATACGCTCTCTAAAATCTTTTAGGTGGGGAGAGGTGTATAAACCAACTTTGTAACCTGCTTCCTGTAAAATTGAGGCAAGCATATGGCTAGTCGAACCTTTACCATTGGTGCCTGCAACATGTATAGATTTAAATTTTTGCTCAGGATTTTTAAGGTAATCAGCTAATTTAAGGGTATTGGATAAATCCGCTTTATACGCTTTTTTACCCATTTTTTGATACATCGGTAATTGGTTAAATAACCAATCCGTTGCCAGAGAGTATGTCATTATTCAGAAAGTTTAAACTCATATACAATGCTTCCTGTTTGTTTTGTAGGGGCATTGCTATCCGTATTAAATTTTGTAGCTAAAGCTGCTATTTTAGCAGGTTGCATTATACAGGGAGCAGTATTGGTGGTGCCTTTTATTCCAGGAGAGGCTTCAATTACTTTACCTTCACGATTCACTACAATTTTTACAACAACAATTCCTGTTTCGTTACAGTTCGGAATTTTACGTTCCTTATTTAATGCTTTCCGTCCGCCCAAACGATAGTTGCCGTCTCCATCCAAACCTTTGCCGTTACCATAATAGGCTTTAGCATTTGGATTTCCATCGGTTTTTCCTTTATCTCCACCAGTAGTATCATTCCCTTCTCCCTTTGTAGTTTCTCCATCTTGTTTACTACCCTTTAAAAAACTATCCAAGGCATTTTTAGTACTTGCATCTGGTTTTTTCTCAATTGGCTTTTGGGGTTTTATTACTTTTTTAGCAGGAGCAATTTGTTTTATTACTTTTTTGTCTAAGGTTTCTTTTTTGGAAACTTCGGTACTATTTTTCTGCTTGTCAGAAGATTTTACAACAGGTGCTTCTTCGGTATCTTGAGTAATTATTTTTTCTTTGGTAACCGCTTTAGATGATGCCTTTTCTACAGCAGTACTTTTGGGTATTGGAATTTCATTTGGTACCGTTGTAGCAAGAGCAGTTTTTACCGTTTTTGTCGGTTGGGTTTTACCACTACCGATATCGCTTGTTCCAAAATTAATTGCAATTCCTTGCTCAGTGGTAGGGTCTAAATAAGATAGGCCAAAAAAGAAAAGTACTAAGAAAAGTGCCAAAAACAAACCTGTGGTTATGGCTAATGATTTTTTCTTCTCTTCAGTTTCTAACATTATTTAAATTTTGATTATTTATGGTGCTTGTGAATATCCGTATCCTATAACAGACTTGAAAATTAGTACCCCTTTAAGGGGTTTTAAGATGATGTTGCCATTTCTGGGGAGATTGATAAATGCATAAGGTTAATTCGGTTTTACTGCTAAAACTACTTTGTATTTATTTCTTTCCGCAATATCCAATACCTTAACTGCATTTTTCATGGTAACTGCAATATCGGTACGTAAGATTATGGTAGGATTCTTTTTCCCATTTAATTTAAAACTCAATAGGGTTTCTAATTTCTCTTCGCTTACCCGATCTTCATTTATATAAAACTGTTGTTTATCCGTAATACTAACAGATATATCTTGAACATTGGTTGTTTTACCTTTGGCTTTAGGTAAAATTAAATCCAAAGCTTCTGGGGTAATAGCTGGGGAGGTAAGTAGGAAAAAAACCAATAATAAAAACACAATATCTGTCATGGAAGACATACTGAACTCTGCACTAACTTTATTTCGACTGCGTAAATTCATAATTAGGAAGCAGGTTCATTAAGTAAGTCTAAAAAGTCAACTGCTGTAGATTCCATTTGGTGGACTACTTTGTCTGTTTTAACTACTAAGTGGTTGTATCCTATATATGCTATAATGCCAACAATTAAACCAGCAACGGTAGTGGTCATTGCAGTATAAATTCCTTCGGCTAATGATCCCATATCAGCAGTCCCACTACTGGTAGCTAATTGATGAAAAGCCAATACCATTCCGATTACTGTTCCTAAGAAACCAATCATGGGAGCCGCACCAGCTACAGTAGCCAAAATACTAACGTTTTTTTCTAGTTTGTAAACTTCTAATTTTCCAGCATTTTCAATTGCAGTATTAATATCTTCTAATGGACTTCCAATGCGTGAAATTCCTTTTGCTGTGAGTCTGGATACAGGAGAGTCTTTTTCTTTACAAATAGCTTTAGCTTCAGTAATATTTCCAGCGCTTACTTTTTCTTTTATAGCTCCTATAAAATTTTCATCAAAAATAGAAGCTTTTTTTATGGTGAAAAAACGCTCGAAATAAATGTAAACAGCTACAAAAAGTAAAATAAATAATATTCCAATTATGATGCTTCCTGCAACTCCACTACTAAAAATAAGCTCAATTAGCGAAAGTGTTTTTTTAGTTTGCTCCGTTGATAGCTCTGGAGTTTCCTGAATAAAAAGATTTAGCATAGGGATAAAAATAATTTGGCGTTCTTTTTTACAGAGAACAAATTTAAAATATTATAATTCGTGTTTAAAGATAACGCATTTTTAAAAATTAAGTTACAAAGTTTTATAGCATAGTTTAGTATTCAAAGGAAAATAACAATGTGTAATGTGTATTTGTTTTTAAGTTTCTTCATACTTATGTATGTCAGTATCCCACTAGTATTTTAAAAACCATATGATTTTTAACAAGTTAAGAATTACATCATATTTCAGAAAAAAAGCGATAGTTATAAAAACTAAAGTCCCTCTAGCATACTCAGAAGGGACTTTAGTAAAATCTTATAAAATAAGGTAATTGACTGTAGTTTGTTCCTATAAAAAATAAATAACTCCTATTAATCCCATAACTCCTAAAACAACAGTGTAAGGGAGTGCCATTTTTATCATTTTCATGTATGATAAACCAATAAGTGGGGCAAGGGCAGAAGTTAATAAAAATAAGAAAGCAGCTTGTCCGTTAGGTGTTGCTACACTTGGAAGATTTGTTCCTGTGTTTATAGCTACGGCCAAAGTTTCAAATTGTTCACGATTTATAGCTCCTGTCTCAAAAGCTTGTTTTACTTCACCAATGTAAACAGTAGCAACAAATACATTGTCGCTAATCATGGATAGTATTCCATTAGCTAAATAAAACATAGAGGGTTGTTGAGAGGCTGGTAATGATAATGCCCAGTCAATTATAGGTGTAAATAAATGCTGATCGTGGATCATTGCTACTACTATAAAAAACACAACTAAAAGGCCTGTGAATGGAAGCGCTTCTTCAAAGGATTTACCTAAAGCATGTTCTTCAATAATACCAGTAAAAGCTGTTTGGAAGATGATTAATGCCAATCCAATAAAACCAACTGGAGCAATATGTAAAGCCAATCCAGCTATTAATAAAATAGCAGCAACCGCTTGTACTTTAAGTGCATATTTTTGACTATTGGTGCGTTTTTGATCTTCTTCTTCCGTGTAGACCTCAATAATTCTGCGGGCTACCTCTGGTAGTTTATCTCCGAAGCCAAATGTTTTTGTTTTTTCTAAAAGGATTGTTGTTAATAATCCAGCCACAAGAACAGGCATAGTTACAGGAGCCATAATCATAAAGAATTCAATAAAATCCCATTTTAAATTTTTGGCAATCAATAAGTTTTGAGGTTCTCCAACTTGTGTGCAAACGCCACCAAGTGCCGTACCTACAACACCATGCATAATTAAACTTCTTAAAAAAGATTTAAATTGTTCTAAAGTATCTCCACTTAACTCTTTTCGATCTAAAATACCATCGTCATTTAAATCGCTATTGGCCCTAGAGTGAATTTTATGGTAAACGCCATAAAAACCAACAGCAACACTTATTAATACAGCAGTAACTGTTAAGGCGTCTAAAAAGGCAGAAAGTATTGCAGATAAGAAAACAAATAGCAAGGATAGTACAAGCTTTGATTTGATTTTAGTAAATACCTTACTAAAAATATACATCAGCAGCGGTTTCATAAAATAAATTCCCGCAACCATAAATACCAAAAGGAGTACTACTTCAAGATTGTGTTCGACTTCTAAATATGCTTTTTCGGGTGTGGTCAATCCCAATGCTAAAATTTGAATTGCCAATAATCCCCCCGATTGTAAAGGATAGCATTTTAAAGCCATTGCTAGGGTGAAAATAAATTCTCCTATAAATAACCAAGCGATAATGCTATGAGCCAAGTGGTGGTCCATAAATGTTGGTAAAAGAAAAAATAATAGGGTGTTAATAATTAGGAAACCAAGGATAGTCGATTTGTACCATTTTGGGCTATTTCCCAAGAAACTTTGAAACATTGCGTGTTAATTTAGGTTTAAAGCAAATATAGCAAGGCAAACGCTTATAGAAAATACTTAAGTAAGAATTAACCTTTTCCTAAAATAAAGACGCTTTTTCGATTAATCTGTGCGATTTTGATAAACAAATACGTTTCCTGCTGAATGATTGTTAGTGGCGCCTGTTACACTTGACAATGTGTTAATATTATTGTTGAGTTTTAACACACCTAAAAGCCCAAAAATCAAGGCTTCTTTAAATTCTATAGTTTTTGGATCGGGAATTGTAATTATTATATCGGTCAATTCGGTTATTTTTTCAATTAAAAAATTATTGTAAGCACCTCCACCTGTAATTAATAGTTTGAAATTAGGTTGTGATTTGTACGTATTTAGGTCATTAGCAATAATGGTAGCTACGTGAATAGAAAAAGTATGTAAAACATCTTTTGGATTAATACTGTAGGTGTTTAATAAAGGGAAAATAGTACTGTTTACCCACTCAATACCTAAGGACTTTGGTGTTTTTTTTTTGTAATAGTCTAATTGATTTAACTCCCGTAATAGTTTTGTGTTTAAATTTCCTGCTTTGGCAAAATTTCCATTATTGTCGTAGGGTTTACCCAATAATTGTGCGTAATAATTAAGTACTGTATTTACGGGACAATTATCAAAAGCTATGCGGTTTTTTTTATGTTGAAATGAAATATTGGCAAAACCACCTAGGTTTAAACAGTATTTGTAATCAGGAAATAAAAGTTGATCGCCAATAGGAACTAACGGCGCACCTTGACCACCTAATTGAACGTCTTGAACTCTAAAATTACAAACTACGTTTTGCTGTGTTAATTTGGCTAAATCAGGTAAATTACCTATTTGTAAAGTATACCCGTTTTGAGGTTCGTGCAAAATAGTATGTCCATGGCTACATATAGCATCTAAGTTTTTAATATTGTGTTTTTGAATAAAATTATTAATAATTTTACTCAAGTAATTAGTGTAGGCTACGTCAAGTAATTTAAGTTCCTTTTTTGATTTTGTATGTGCTTTTTTTAGTTTTTTAATCCAAATTTTTGAATAAGGTATTGTATTACAAACGCCCAACCTAAACGCCCACTTATTGGTATGCTTAAAAGTGATTTCTGCGATGTCAATACCATCCAAGGAAGTCCCTGACATTACCCCTAATACATAATACTTTTTCATGAGATAAAAATAAAGGATTATTTAGTGGTTAAACCAATCAAAAAAAATAATACTCCTATTTCAACTAATAAAATGGCCGTATAGTGAGCTTTATATCTATCAATAGCATACCTTCTATATATGCTATAAAAAATAAATAGCGTATAAATTCAGGGCAGAATCATACTTTGTTAAATTGAATTTTTTTACACTTAAAATCCAAGATTGATCAATTTTAATCTAAATTATGATGTATACATTCCTAATACATTTCAAAAAAATATTAATTTCATATCAATATTGAATATTTCTTATGGAAAATGAAAAGTATGATTCTGCCCTGCGTATAAATTTTGGAGTTTTTATTTTGTCTAAAAAATTCATTATCTATTTAAAATTGCTGGTAAATAATCTTTTAGGAGTAATATAAGTATGATCTCTTGCAATTTTGTTTACCACTCTATAATGCTTTTTAGTTTCAGGTATTGCTAAATATATTTTTAGAGATCGCTAGTTAGTTTCATAGATTGTTTTATCTTTAAGTCACTATATAGTTTATATTGTGATTTATTTTGAAGGACAAAATGCTCAGGAGTTTTATGCTCGGTTCAACACAGTGGATTCCTGC
>Ga0209595_100140_pt1 | contig 24902 bp, 15 predicted proteins | sample Porto_4metaG_FD_187427 | JGI IMG/M metagenome (GOLD analysis project Ga0209595, IMG submission 187427) | Marine algal microbial communities from Porto, Portugal - Porto_4 metaG (SPAdes) (version 2) | ecosystem: Host-associated > Algae > Red algae > Unclassified | place: Portugal: Porto...
GCGATTGTTCGTCCCTTGCGTAAGGGATAGTAGGTGTTGTTTGAACGTAACGTAGCGATAGCGGAGTGGAGAGAGTGCCGGATAGCCCGACCCCCGACTGATAAGGAGGGGGATACGCCCAAATTTTCATTCACTTCACTGGATTTGTCAAAGAACCATTTTTATTTATTAAAAAATGGCTATATTTCAGTGCGATCATAAATATAACATAAAAGCCATACAATTTTAAATACTTAGAAATTATTAATTTCCACTTGGATTTGCCGGAAATTGAATGATACCCGGTGCACAATCTACCGGAGGGTCGACTCTACAGTCGGTTGATACACAAAGGTTGCTAAATTCTACGATAACATCTGCTCCAATTGGTGTACCACTGAAGTTGGCAATAGCGGCTATGATAGCCGGATTGGCACCTGCGGGGTCGAATGCGCCATTGTCACCTGCATTGCCCGTAGAAACAATGCCGCCTAATGTGTAAGTACCCGGTCCGGTTACTTCAACATTGAAGTCTAACCATGGACAAGGGAAGAATCCACATTCGTTGTTTTCGATTCTAAATTCGAGTGTAATCGGGAAGTCTGCTGCATCGCCTGTTATTGTATAATCAATAGAGATACAAAAGTCGTCGTTGGTCAAGCCGGTTGTATTGACATTCCAGATGAAACCTGCAAAGTCGTTGTTTGCTCCTGCTAATAAGCCCATATTGCTCGGCGAACCGTAAGAGAGTCCTGAACCGCCATCGAAACCGCCATTTGTAGAGATATCGAGTAGGTCAGCCGGAGCATCATCGCATAGGTACAAGCAGCTACCGTCTTCAGTATCTGCTGTTTCGTCGTAGTTGGTTGCATTTACATCTGTACAGCCGGGCGTAGTACCTATGACTCCACAGGTGTTGCAGTCAATCCAAACATCCATTGTAGCCGGGTCGCCGTCGGCATCACAAGCATCGCCTATGTTGTAGCAAGAACTATCATCTACGTTGGCAGAAGGGTTGAAGTTGCAAGCATCTACATTTGTACAACCGGGTACATCTACGACAGGGCAATCAGTGGATGCACAAAGGTTGCTGAAATCAACATTGATGTCAGCTACAAGTGGTGTACCGCTAAAGTTGGCGATAGCCGCTACGATAGCCGGATTGGCACCTGCAGGGTCGAATGCACCGTTTCCACCTACATTACCCGTAGAAACAACACCTCCAAGTGTATATGTTCCAGGTTCTGTGATGACTGTGTTGAAGTCAATCCATGGACAGGGGAAGAATCCGCAGCCGTTGTTTTCAATTCTAAATTCGAGTGTAATCGGGAAAGCAGCCGCATCACCTGTTACAGTGTAATCAATGAATATACAGAAATCGTCGTTGGTCAAGCCTGTAGTGTTGACGCTCCAGACGAAACCTGCGAAGTCATCGTTTGCACCTGTCAATAAGCCCATGCCTGTCGGTGAAGCGTAAGATAGTCCTGAACCGCTATCGAAGCTCTCGAATGTAGATATATTAAGTGCGGTGGGGTCGTCGCATAAGTATAGGCAAGTGCCATTGTCCATTGTTGCTTCGGAATCGAAGTTGGTTGCAAGTGGGTCTGTACAACCTTCTACTACGACTGTTTCGCCAGCACAGCTACAATCTGCTTGAATGACATCGTTTTCAGTCGTTGCGTCCATATCATCACAAGCGTCGCCAAAGTTGACCATTTCTGTTGGACAATCGAAAGCCGGAGCTGTGCCTGCACAGGTACAATCTGCTCGTATTACGTCATTGGTAGTCGCTGGATCCATATCGTCGCAAGCATCGCCGAAGTTGACCATTTCCGTAGGGCAATCAAATGTCACTGTACAGGGTTGGTCGCTATTGACATCGCCTACTGTTGCACAAGCATTGACCCAAACGCCTCCAAAGAATTGTATGGTTTCATCGCAAGTTGTTGAATTGGTTTGTGAAGCACCTATGTCCGTAGAAGTCAAACCTGATGCAGGACCGTCAACGGCTGTGATAGTACCTTCATAACTGATAAACTCGCAAGTAACACCTTGAAAAGATAAGGACATACCATCGGGCGAACCATTTTGAATGCCGCTGCCACCACCTGCCCATGTGTAGTAGGTGTTTGTACCGTCATTAGTTCCGGCAGTAAAGGCATCTAGAGCAATCGTATTATAAACAGTGCTATTGCTGCCATTATATAAATCAACTTGAATATCTGCAAGGCTACCTGTGAATGTGTTGGGTAGACATATTTCTATTACTTCATTCGCATCGCCGGCATCGCAGTCGTAAGCAATTTCGTTGATAAATGCGCCCGGGCAATTTTCCGTTACTGAACCTGCACAAATGCAATCCATTTGTATTACATCACCTATTGTAGTTGCATCGCCATCATCACAAGCATCACCAAAGTTGACCATTTCCATAGGACAGTCAAACATAGGTACTGTGCCTGCACAGGTACAATCTGCTTGAATCACATCATCAGTTGTAGTCGCGTCCATATCGTCGCAAGCATCGCCGAAGTTGACCATTTCCGTAGGGCAATCAAATGTCACTGTACAGGGTTGGTCGCTATTGACATCGCCTACTGTTGCACAAGCATTGACCCAAACGCCTCCAAAGAATTGTATGGTTTCATCGCAAGTTGTTGAATTGGTTTGTGAAGCACCTATGTCCGTAGAAGTCAAACCTGATGCAGGACCGTCAACGGCTGTGATAGTACCTTCATAACTGATAAACTCGCAAGTAACACCTTGAAAAGATAAGGACATACCATCGGGCGAACCATTTTGAATGCCGCTGCCACCACCTGCCCATGTGTAGTAGGTGTTTGTACCGTCATTAGTTCCGGCAGTAAAGGCATCTAGAGCAATCGTATTATAAACAGTGCTATTGCTGCCATTATATAAATCAACTTGAATATCTGCAAGGCTACCTGTGAATGTGTTGGGTAGACATATTTCTATTACTTCATTCGCATCGCCGGCATCGCAGTCGTAAGCAATTTCGTTGATAAATGCGCCCGGGCAATTTTCCGTTACTGAACCTGCACAAATGCAATCCATTTGTATTACATCACCTATTGTAGTTGCATCGCCATCATCACAAGCATCACCAAAGTTGACCATTTCCATAGGACAGTCAAACACAGGTACTGTACCTGCACAGGTACAATCTGCTTGAATCACATCATCAGTTGTAGTCGCGTCCATATCGTCGCAAGCATCGCCGAAGTTGACCATTTCCGTAGGGCAATCAAACGTTTCAGTACACATAGAAATCATCGGTGTACCCGGCGTAGGACATACATCTGCCAACAAAGCGAAGTTGGTCAAATCCCAACCGCTATATCCATCTGCACCATCGTCAGAATATTCAATTGCAATAAAAACTTCTGTACCCGCAGTTGCGCTCAAATCGACAGAAGCTGCTCCTGCATCAGTCAGAGTAGCTGCATTTGTCCAAGTTGCATCTGCCGGGCATCCGGTGTAAGTATCTGTCCAAAGCACATTGAGGTCGGTCACGCCAAAGCTCTCTGCTGCATCAAAATTTAAAAACAAAGACCCTGTAGCCGATACATCAATCGGTCCGTAAACCAACCACTGATCTACCTGCTCCATGACGCCATTGCCAACAAAGCCGTTCATTGACCAACCGCCAATGATAGCTGTCCATACATCGTTCATGGAGTTATTGACGACTTGTACAGCTTCCCAAGTAAAAGCTCCGCAGTCGGTGAGTCCTGCATCTGTACCGACACAGGTACAATCTGCTTGTACGGTATCATTGACAGTCGTCGCTACTCCATCATCGCAAGAATCGCCGATGTTTGAACCATCGGGGCAGTCCGACGGTGTGACATCATTGGGCTGCCCTTCGGTAGGTGCTGCGCTGACATATCCGCCTGCTCCATCTGCCTGAATGGAGGTCGTATCATCTTCATCATATTGTATGGTTTCACCAAGTCCGGTGAGCAAGCCCGTATCGTCCGAGTCGTTGGTGCCATATACGAGTGCATCTATGATATTGGTCGTAGTAGGAGCAGTACCATTCGGAAAGTCAGTCGCATCTCCCATATAAACAGCTACAGCATCAGCACCGTTTTGCAGACTATTGGAAGGAAAATTGATGACTAATAAACCGTTGGCATCGAACACCAAGCCGTCAAGGTCAATCGCATCGTAAGAAGCATCGTTGGAACCATTGAACAATACAAGCACAAAGCCATCGGCAGATGCGCCGGGTGTACCCATAAGCTCAACGAATTCAGCCATATCAGTACCGGGTTGGGCAGCATCTACTTCATTGATAGTTATTTGTCCAATTGCCAAAAAGGGCAAACAGAAAGTGAGTAAAGAGAATAATATTTTTTTCATTGTAATAAGTTTAACAATTAGGTTTATATGATTTTAAAAAATTTATGGTGATCTAAATGATTACGTTTTGAATAGCAGAGAACCTCACAAACGTAAATGAATGGATACAAGAGGAGTTGTTTTTTGTGCGTAGGAAAAAAAGAAATATGTTCGTTGGTTTCATATACTTGCGAAAATTAGCGGGTGCAAGAGTGTGTTTTTCTATTCGAATAAGAGGGTATTTAAATGCAAAGTCATTTGGTTGTTTTAATAGAAAAAAATATTATGTATTTATCGTTCGCAAATCTAATAAAAACATTTTTTATAGTGAAATTATTCATCCTTAAATAATGTACTAAGTATAATTTAATGCTGACTCAATCTGTCAAATTAATGATTTAGAATAATTCTCATTTTCATAAAAAAGTCTGTACCGGAAATTCCGATACAGACTTTTAATTTTATTGAGAAAAATAATTTATTTATCTTGCATTAATTACCGTTCAATGAACCTGCATTGGCACAACTGATAATCACCATCACTTCTGCCATACCTGCTATCATACCCGGACAATCATCAGCATCTGAGACAGATGATAAACCATAGGTCGTGTTGGTTGTGGGAGATACGGGAATGGCATCACCGCTATTGTAACCTGTAATCGTGGTGCCATCGGTAAGTGCTATGGTATAAGGTCCTGTGCCACCGTCTATAGTTACAAACAAATCTACGCTGCCGCTGTTGCAGACTCGTCCGCCGCCGGAGATGGTGGCGGTGTAGTCGGGGCAGATAATCATACATTCCGGTATGTCAACCGTGATATCTACCATACATCCTAAATCTGTACCGTCTTGAATAGTAAATACCGTACCCGGTGCAGCGGTAGTAGGTCCTGTAATAGTAAATGTAGCTGTAACTCCTGCGCCTGTTCCTGTGGCTGTACCTACAGTAGCACCTGTGTTATCTAAAATATTGAAGTTACCAGAGCTATTTGCCTCATCAAAAGTAACAGTGACTACGGCATTAGTTGGGTCTGCTGTGTCGCACACTGCCATAGCAGTCGCACCGGATATTGAACATGGAGGCGTAAAACATCCATCAATACCTGCAAAAGAGCCGGAAGGACTGGAACCTACACCTGTATCACCATCAGCATCACAATCAGAACCCGGTGCATTACTCAGGCCATAAATATACGTGACTTGTGTGATTAAATCGGTAGAAGCCAAACCGGATACACCCGTTGTGAGGCCTGAATTGGGACCACTACCTGAACCAGTGTCTTCACCATTTTGTCCCTCATTGGTACAGGTGTTGGCAGTAGCGTTAAGGTCATCAGCTTGTGTAGTAAATACTCCGGTAGTGCTGGAAAGTGCCACAGAAGAAACAGTCATACCTGCTACGTATTGAGCATTACAATAGTTGGCAATGGCAGCCGTAGTAGCGGCGGCTGTATTTAATCCCGTAATTGGATTCCCTCCGGAATCAGTAGCGGCACTAACGAAACCAAAACCATATTCGTATGCCTCAGAAGATCCATTTTGTGAGGTAGCCTCAAATTGAAAATTAGCAACATCAGAATTAAAGCCGTTAATCATATCAACTGTCATTACGATGATACCATTGTTACATGGACAGTCGTCAGAAGTCGTACCTGCAAAATCTGAACTCGTTGTCAAGGCACCTGTTCCGCCCCATCCGGCACCTATTGAGAAATCACCATCATCGCACGTACCATTAGCATTTGGTGTTGTTACAATAGCTTCGTAAGTGACTTCTATATCCAAAGTACCATCAGCGTTTAAATCTATTTGATTAGTTGTAGCAGGGGCAGCAGTACCTGCTTCGGTTTGAGAAATAGAGCCTGGAGCAAAGTCATCTTCATTAAAGTCCCATGAATCGCCTGTACATTGGGCATTTAGGGTGACAGTACCTATAAAAAAAAGGAATGTCAAGGGCAAAATAAAACATAATTTTTTCATAACAATTTGGTCTTAAATAAATTAAAATTCAAAGTTAATATAAAATTATTGCTTAGACAATAGTTGTCATATATATGTTTAAATATAATGAATTTGCTTAAAATGTAGCTCGTACATTCGCCCTTCCGATATGCACCACTTTATTTTCGCCCGTTTTGCGCCCTTCATAGCTGATACTCATCAGCACATTGCGCGAAATACGGCGGTCGAAGGTGAGATTCCACAAAAAGTTTTTACCGTTTTGCAAGCCGTCGAGCATTGCGTATTCTACGGGCGTATTGCGTGTGCCTGTGTAGGTGACATTTACGAATGAAAACTTAGCACTTATTTCTGATTTAGAGACTTTATTATAGGTGAATTCGGTGCTGATATTGTGGTTTTGCGTGGTTTCTTTTTCGTTGATTTGGTTGCGCCTGTCGGCGAATGTATAGGCGAGTGTGAGGCGTGCATTTTTCTGAAAAATATATTTCACTATCGGTGAAAATTCCCAAAAAATTATGTCGTAGTCTTTCACTTGAAAAAACTCCGAATCATTGAATCGAGTGCCTCGCGAAGCATCGAGTTTTGTGCCTACTTTTTTACTCGGATTCCAACGGGCTTTGATGGATTGCTCCGTGCGTCGTCGGGCTTCATAACCTGTCGTCAGAATGCGTCGATTTCGATTGTCTTGCATACCAAATTGCACACCAAACACTTGATTCGTTCGATTGAAAAACAGTGTATTACGAATATTAGCAGAAAGCGATACCAACGAGGTATCACTCACCGATAATTCAAAAGGATTCCAAGGGCGCACCTCTGCCGATTCGAGGGTTTTTCTTTGGATTTGAAAGGTGGCAACATTCCTGAATTTCGACAAAAACTTCAAGGTTTTTCGCTTACTCGTGCGCCACAATTTTACGGGATTTAGCTCTACACTCTGACTAAAATTGACGTTATTAGACCGGATAAAATCATTCGTAAAAGTCGTCACGCGAATGTGGTCTGCATTATCCGCAAAATTCGCGATTTCAAACTCATCCAACTGCCGCACGCTGTCCATATTTCGGTCTATCCAAGTATACACACCTTCGCCCGGATTCACCTGCACATACGTAAATTCGATGCGCTGTTGTTGTCCCGAACCCAACTCATACACCGTATTCGCTCGTACAAATCCTTGCTTCACAAGCAGCAAATATTCCAACCGACCAAGATAAGTTTCCTGCGGTCTTTCTTGGGTTAAAAGTGAGTCCTGTATCCGCAAATTTCGGTAGGTCAAATTCCAATTCAAGCGCGAATGTTTATACTTCGCCCACAAGCCTTTCAGATTGACCTCATCCGCTACCGTAGCCAGTTCCAAATCTGCTTGTTTCGGCATATAATCATAACGGCGCGTATACTCCGTCCTCCACTGAAAAACTTGCGATTCGCCCGTCTCTAAATAGGCTTTTAATACATCAAACTTAAAACTCGAAATCCGCAAAGTATCTCCACCTGCATCGTATTTTCGATTGTCTTCGCGCTCCGCGAAAATTCCTATTTTAAAATTATTTAGCTTCGCAAATGTTTTAGATAAATTCGCTTTTGGGCGAAAAAAACGCGTATCTTCCTTCAATCCTTTTGAAGTCAAAAAACTCCCCGAAAAATCCACATTAAAGCCCTTGTATTCGCCCCGCATATCGGCTGAATGTTTAATTCCGGTATACACCGAATCTCGCAAATAAGTGCCAAGCGTATATCGCAAATTGCCCATACCTTTTTTCTCCAAATTAAAACCCGTATTCAACAAATGCTCATCTATTTGCGCCGTTCTATCTGTGTTCCAATCTCGTAGAAATTCGACGGCACGATAAGGGTCTATTTGCCGAAAATTCGCATCAGCAAACTCGTAATCCACGAAAGTTTTAATGGTTAATGTTGAACGGTGAATGTTTAATGAGTCTGTTGGTTTTTCCTCGCCCTTACCCCCTCCAAAGGGGGAGAGTTCTTCGTTTTGAGAATTTGTAGATAAACTGTCCGAATTTGTAGTTTTATTTGAAAGCCCTAATTGCGGTTTTTTATCTTTACTTTGGAGTAAATCGACGCTCTCCCTTTGAAGGGGGTTGGGTGGAGGACGCTTACGACTTTTCCTTGCAAAAACAAATTCATTTTCGATACGCGAACGCACCGCCACGCCCACGTTATCGCCTGCATCCAACTCCGAAAATGTATTCAAATCCATATTACTCAGCGCGACTTCTGTAAGAATATTTATATTTTTATTTAATTGATAATCAGCACCAAAAGTGTATAACTGCTTACGCTGTGGCGCGACCAATCGGACAACAGGTTCGTGTGTACCTTGCGGCACATCTGCAAGCGGCGCGACCCACGCATATATACGTCCATTGGCAGACGATTGTACAGGAATATAGTTGCCACTCCTCTGCCCTACTTCCGCAAATCGCAGCACAAAATGCGCCGAATCAGGATTGACGGTATACACAAAAACGCTGTCAAATCCGAGCGAATCCACCATCGCATACATGATGCGATTTGGGTCAAAATCGGGTAGCGTATCTACCGCCGGAAAAAGGCGGTCTTCCACTGTATCTCCCGCATCCGCAAATAGCTGACGTTGCGTATCGGTGAGGTCTTGCCCGACGGATTGGTTCTTGGCGTCTTGCTCTGAAAATAGGTTGAAGTAGGTATCTAATTTCTCAGTTTTATAATTCAAACCTGTACCATAAACCGTTCGTAAATAATTATCTGTCGAATAAGTAAATTCTATAATAATGCGTTTATCTTTGGTAATCAATTGATTGGCAGTAAATTCAATTTCACCCGAATTATAATCAATCGTATAATCATCTTCCGAACCACGCTGCAATAATATGCCGTCGATAAACACTTTTTCCGTTCCTGCCAATACAATGAGGAAGCGTTCGTTATTCGCGCCTACCAATTTGTAGGGTCCTTGATTGCCTTCCAATCCGTTGAATTGATTGCGTGCAAACTGCCCACGCGCCACTGCGCCACTGATGCGCCCGTCGAGCGTACCTGCGCCTACTTTCGCGCCCGTTTCAAAGGAAAGCCCTTGCAAACGGCGGTTGTAATTCATAAAATATCCGGCAGGTCGGGTGAGTTGATAATCTCCGGCAATGAGTTTGCTCTTATCTTTTTTTAATTGAATAAAAACCTGATCAAACTCCTGCAGTTGGCGTGTGTTTCCTTCGGGTTGGAGGGGAATATTATTGTCGGAAATCGCGGCAAGAATTTCGATGTCATCGCCTATATCGCCCGCCAATTGGAGATTAAAACTACTGTTCAATACCAAGTCCTGATTATTGCCAAATGATATACCTCGCGCAAAGCTACCTTGATAGTCAAGTCCTTGAAATTCAAAGAGTTCGTCAGGAGGAGCAATAGGTTCGTAACGAAAAATATAATCCGAAAAATCTTGCTTACCTATTCGCGTGGTGTCCTTATGACTCGCTACCGCATTTAAGGAGAAAGGGAAAACTCGGAAGGTGACTTCCAAGCCTTGTTTCGCATTTATTTTTTCTCGAAAAATTAATTTATTATTAATAATTAAAAAAATATTTTCATCTAAAAAATCACCACTCAATTTGTCTTTTATAGTTACGGTAGAAGGAATAACGGACAGGCTATCAAGTGTAAGGGTATCGCTAATTTTGGCGATGGTGATGGTGCGCCAATTGGAAAGGGTATCGGTTTGTGCGTGGGCAATTTTACCAAAAAAAAATACGAAAAAAACCGTACACATCGTAAAAGCGGCGGGTTTAAACCCGCCGCTTTTACGATGAATTATGTGATAATATTTTTTTCGTGTAAATGTTTTTATCATAAAAATGCCATGCAAACGTAATGACTGCTTTAGCTGTCAAATAGCTGAAAAAAATCTTTATAAGTTATTGTTTTTAAGCTAATTAAAAATTAAAATAAAGTATGCTTGACAGCTAAATCAGTCATTACGCAGAGCGATGCAAGGCATTTTGAAAACGCCTTTTACCTGCCAACCTTTAAAACTCTAAAATGCCACGACTTATTTTGCAAAAATACACCTTAGTACACCGTCCAAAAAGTTTCTTCACTTTTTGAAGTATTTCTTTTGGAATGACTCTTCCCCAAAAACTCCTTAAATACAGTGAGTATTCGCGTCAAATTTGGTTCATCTAAAGAAAAAATAACGACGCGAAGAATGTACATTTATTTAATTCCTGATACTTAACACACTTCTACAAGGTAGAATAACGGACAAAGTAGCAAGAACACGCCCAAAACTTCCTTTTCCCAAAAATAATACAGATATTCACCCAATCAATGCGACAATGCGATAATGATACAGTGCGACAATGTTTTCCATTGGCGCATTATCGCATTAAAATATTCACTCATTCAAAATTCACTCATTCACTCATTGATATATGAACATATTGATTATCGGCGGCGGCAACATGGGCTTGACTTACGCTAAAAGTTTTCTCGAAGCCCACGTCATGAAAGCTGAAGACCTGATGATTCTCGAAAAATCAGAGGAACGTGCGGCGCACCTTTCTACCCAAAATGTGGGAACGGTGTACGGTTCGGCGGCAGATTGTCTGGAGAAGGCAGACTTGATTGTTTTTGCTGTCAAGCCGCAAGATACGCCCACTTTATTTCCTCTTTTAAAGCCTCATGTGGATGACCAACAAGTGTTTTTGTCTATCATGGCGGGCGTGCGTATGGACTATATTCGTGCAGAATTGGGCGTCACAAAAATCATACGTGCGATGCCCAATCTACCTGCGCAAATTGGTATGGGCATGACCGCATTTACCTCATCCGACGAGGTGACTCGCATAGAATTGGTTACAGTTCAAAACCTGTTAAATACTACAGGTAAAGCGATTTATCTCGATACAGAGGAGTTGATTGATGCAGCTACCGCAATATCGGGCAGCGGTCCGGCGTATGTGTATTATTACATGAATGCGATGATAGAAGCCGCGAAAAAATTGGGCTTTTCGGAGTCACAAGCAGAGCTATTGGTCGGGCAGACCTTCATGGGTTCGGTACACCTCGAAAATCGTAATAAGCTATCGTGCAAAGAGTGGATTGCCAAAGTCTCCTCGAAAGGCGGTACAACGGAGGCAGCTATCAAAAAATTTGATAGTAACACGGTGCATGATCACATTATTGAGGGCTTGGAAGCGGCACATGATAGGGCGATCGAGTTGGGGAAAAAGGAATAGTAAAGTTCAAATGCAATGAACCTGTAGAGAAAATTCATGAATTTTTTCTACAGGTTCGACATCCCGCCGCCCGTAGCGTAATGCCATATGGCGACTGAAGTCGGTATGATTGCCTTAGCACGATTTTTGCACTAAAGCCAAAATTATCAAGCTCTCCCCTCTAAACAAACACAATATGAGAAAATTATGGTCAAACTTCAAGTGGTTGTTTAAGACTGGTATCAAACTTACTCTGACGGGTATTGCGGTGTTTTTACTGACGAATGCGTGGATAATTTTTAGCAATGAAAATCGCCTATATGACAATATCGAAGATATTCCCACCAATGATGTAGGCTTGGTACTCGGCACGAGTAAACGACTTTCGGGCGGCTATTCCAATCCATATTTTACCTACCGAATCAAGGCGGCACACCAACTCTATAAAGCTGGAAAAGTCAAATGCCTACTTGTCAGCGGCGACAACGGACACCGCAGCTACAATGAACCTCGCGACTTAAAAAATGCCCTCATAAAACTCGGTGTACCAGATAGTTGCATTGTCTTAGACTATGCCGGATTTCGGACATTGGACTCGGTGGTACGCAGCAAAGAAGTCTTTCAGCAAGAGCGCATCACGGTCATTTCACAACGCTTTCACAATTACCGCGCAGCCTTCGTCGGCAAACATTACGGCGTAGATGTCGTCGCTTTTAATGCCAAATCGCCCCGCCGTTGGGATTACCCGATTTATCGCGAATACCTCGCCCGACCAAAAGCGATTCTCGACTTATACATATTACGAACTAAACCTAAGTTTCTCGGTAAAAAAGAATATATTTGCCCTTGAATAATGTTAGGGAAGAGGAAGAAAATAATCTACCCCAAATGAAGCCGTTATTTTTTTTATATGTTTGGCTAAATTTGATGCACATAGCCGAGCTACGCAAGTGAAACATATAAGAAAAAGAACAATTCAGACGAGTAGATTATTTTTTTCGTCTTCCCTTACAATACTTGAATGATAAAGTGCTACAATGTTTAATGAATGAACGAACGAATTTTGAATGAATGAATCATTCGGATACGTAATAATAAATATTGTAGCATTATCGCATTTCAGCATTGTCGCATTAAAATTTATTCATTCGCTCATTCAAAATCCATTCATTAAATATGCGTCACAAAATCATTGCAGGAAACTGGAAGATGAACCTCAATCATCGCCAATCTATCGAACTCACTAACGAAATTAATGAATATCTTTCTGACCGTTCATTACCGGAACAGATAAAGGTGGTAATTCATCCGCCCTTGCCTTATTTGGCTTCTTGTGCGAGTGATATTTGGAAAGAAAATAAAGATATATTTGGTGTTGGCGGACAAAACTGCTACACACAAGCATCAGGCGCATATACGGGCGAGACAGCACCAGAAATGTTGCAAGACGTTGGTTGTCAGTATGTTTTAATTGGGCATTCGGAGCGTCGAAAGTATTTCGATGAAAACCATGCTTTCCTTGCCGAAAAGGTCGATAAGGCACTCGAAGCAGGATTGACGCCGATTTTTTGTTGCGGCGAACAACTCGACATTCGCGAAGCAGGTACGCATGAGGCGCACGTAGAAACGCAATTGCGTGAGAGCCTGTTTCACCTTTCTAAAGGAGCATTTAATAAAGTTGTTGTTGCTTACGAACCTGTGTGGGCTATCGGAACTGGTGTCACAGCTTCGCCTGACCAAGCGCAGGATATGCACGCTGCCCTCCGCCAAGTTATCGCCAAACAATACGATGCCGATACTGCCGAAAATACCACGATTTTGTACGGCGGTAGTTGCAAACCTGCCAATGCAGAGTCTTTATTTAGCCAAGCGGATGTAGACGGTGGCTTGATAGGCGGCGCATCGCTCAAAGCAGATAGTTTTACCGAACTTATTGGAATAATGGCGAAATTGCAAGCGTAAAAATTCCAAAACCCAAATCACAAGTACCAAATTCCGGCAAGATATAGCGTAAACTCGCTAAAGTTGGTATTTGGGTTTTGGTGCTTGGTATTTGGGTTTGGGAATGCTATCTTTGTTTTACGAATTTTGAAAACAAAACCAACATATCTCATCTTCGGCGGCACTATCGCTCTACTGCTCGCCTACACGACCGCACGCGCTTGTCTGCTCTCCATGACGCACGACGAGAGCAGCACCTACCTCAACTATATCGACATGAATATCTGGCAATGTTTTCACAGCCCAAAGTGCTGGGGAACTGCCAACCTACACTGGCTCAACACACTTGTTATGCAGTTGACAGTCAAGCTGTTCGGCGTATCAGAATTTGCTATACGATTGCCAAATCTGCTGACACACTTCGTTTATCTTGTGTTTTCCTGCTTGCTTTTATTGGAAATGAAGCGTTCGTTTTGGGTGACTTATGCAGCATTTTTGATGCTCAATCTAAGTCCCTATCTACTCGATTTTTTCTCGCTCGCGCGTGGCTATGGCATGATTTGCGGTTGGGTAATGATGAGCCTTTATTTCCTCTGGAAATACATCGACACTCGAAAAAATAAATTTGCCATCGGTACATTCGCAGGGGCTTTCCTTGCGGTAATGAGCAATTTTGTCGCGCTCAATTATCTTATGGCACTCACAGGGGTGTTTTATTTATGGTTAATTTATTTATTATTTTTTAAAGAAGAAAAAACTGCTCGCGCGTACCCCAACCCTAAAGGGTGTCCATCCCACAACGATACAAAAAAGAGTCTCCCTTTAGGGAATAAAAGGTTGTGGGTTCACGCACTCACTCCCCTACCCTTTCTCGTGGCATTGGCGATACTGCTTTACCGTCCAATCCAATTTTTAAGCTCCGGTGGTGAATTTAAATACGGCTCTTCTTCGCTCTATCAAAGCCTCCAAACGATGGTACGCGACTACCTCCAGTCCAAAGCCGATGCCTATTTCGGCAAATCAACCATCACGATTTTTGCTTGCGTGGCGATAGCCTTGGTGCTGGTTGCTGCCACCCGTGCTACCCGTCAATTTATCCGAAAACCGCAAGACACACGCACGACTTTTCTCTTGGTTACGGTGCTGATTTTATTAAGCGTCATTCTGATACAGAAAGTCCAATTTCACGTCATGGGAACGAATTATCTTATCATGCGGACTGCGCTGATGCTCGTGCCGCTTGGCTTGTTGCCGGTGGCTTTGTGCTTTTTATTATGGGAAAATATTTGGGCAAGTCGCCTTGTATTGGCGATTGGTATTTTTTCGGTCTTGCACCTGCTGCCGCACATCAATTACACACATTCGCGCGAATGGTGGTACGATATACACACCAAACGCATGGCTTTATACGTTGAAAAACTAAATGTCGAAAAACCCATTAAACTCGGTGTGCATTGGACTTACGAACCCACAACCATGTTTTATTGGAAAACCGGACAACTCAATGCAATTGATGAATTATTGTACAATAAAAACATTCGCACTGACGATTATTTTGATTATTATTACGTCCCACTTGGCGATACAGCGAAATTACATCCTTCGTATGTGGTGGAAAAGCAGTTTGGGTATGGGGAGTTTTTGTTTCGGCGAAAAGATTTAAATTAAATCAGAAAATATTATTAATGCAAAAATTTGAGAACCAAGAACATATTATTTTTCATGGGGATGTCATTGAGGTTTTATCTAACGAAATTGCAGACGCTTCGATTGATTTAATTTTTTTAGACCCACCATATAATATTGGCAAAAAATTTAATGGAAAAACATACAAACAAAAAGATAACGAGTATCTCGAATGGTGTTATGAATGGATAAATTTATGTCTGAAAAAACTCAAAAAACAGGTAGTATGTACGTGATGACTTCCACGCAGTTTATGCCGTATTTTGATATTTATTTGAGGGGGAAAGTTGAAATTTTATCAAGGATAGCATGGTATTATGATAGTTCTGGTGTACAGGCGAAAAAATATTACGGTTCGATGTACGAGCCTGTTTTATTTTGTGTTAAAGATAATAAGAATTACATATTTAATGCCGATAACATTCTCGTAGAAGCAAAAACAGGCGCGAAACGCAAGTTGATTGATTATCGAAAAGATCCACCGCAACCTTATAACACTCAAAAAGTACCAGGCAATGTTTGGGAGTTTCCTCGTGTACGCTATCGCATGGACGAGTACGAAAATCATCCGACACAAAAGCCTACAAAATTTTTGGAAAGAATCATCAAAGCAAGTTCCAATGAAGGAGATTTGATTTTAGACCCATTTTCGGGTACTTTCACAACTTCTTACGTAGCAAAAAACCTGAACCGCAAGTCTATAGGTATCGAATTGGAAGACGAATATGTGAAAATTGGATTGAGGCGAATGGAAATAGCAACACATTTCAATGGCGAAAAATTAGAACCCATTAAAAAGAGTTATCAAAGAAACAATGTGGAACAACCACAAATTTTAAAACTATTTGAAGAACCTGATGCAGCACAGCTTTACCAACAAAATAATGAAAATTCTGAAAAATAATTTCGGAAAGTCAGCCGAGGATATTTTCCAAAAAAGTGATCTATTGAAATACATTAATCGTAAAACAGCTTCAGCTCATAAAGGCTCTAAAGCAAGGAGTAGTTTTGCAAGTATTTATGCAATTTACGTATTAATAGAGGATTATATAAGTAAAGGTTTTAATAAAAAAAACAAATACGCAGATTATGAAGGCGCAATATATACTGACTTGAAAAGCAGAATGAATGAATTGTCATTTGGTGAAAAATTACAAAACCACGCACTCAATCACCGAATGAATAAGGAGTTTGAAAAGTTTTATGCTGATTCGACATATACACCGATTCTAAGAGATGTTGAAACCAAAAGATATTGGATAAATGAGCATCTTTTGAAAATAAAACATGGTAGTAAAACCGTTAATATTTCGCCATCAATCCAACTAATCATTGAGGCATACATAGCCACAAAACAGCAATCGTTCAATACGTTTATCAAAACCTGCGAAGAACTCAGAACCATTACTAAAAAGTCTCCAAGCAAAGAAAAAGAATTCATTTTTTCGTTGTTAGAACCCAATGCAGATGCGAGGATTTTTGAAATTGCTAGCTATGCTATTTTAAAATTTCATTATGCGGAGCAAAGCATCTTTTGGGGATTTGAAATGAATGAAATTGAAGAAGAAAAACTCAAATTATACAAAACAGGCAGAACAAATGCCAACGACGGTGGAATCGACTTTGTAATGAAGCCTTTAGGGCGATTTTTTCAAGTCACCGAAACGACTAACGTAAAAAAATACTTTTTGGATATTGACAAAATTGAACGATACCCCATTACATTTGTCATTAAATCAGAACTTCCTGAAAACCAATTAAAAAAAGCAATAAAAGAAGATGCAGAGGCACAATTCGTAATCAAATCCATTGCTCAAAAATACATGAAGGCAGTAGAAGAAATTATCAATTTACCCAAATTAAAAGAGATATTTGAGGAATTGATAAAAGAGGGAAAAACTAATTTTATTTTAGAAGAAATCATTCGCCAAAGTAGGGTCGAGTTTAATATCGAATAGTTTCAATAAATACATAAATGAACTACACAAAATTCACCGTAAAGACCGAAGAACAATACAGAGAAATCTTGATAGCGATGTTTAGCCAACACGCATTTGAGGCATTTGAGGAAACAGAAATGGGTTTTTATGCCTATATTCCCGATACCAAGATGACGCCAGAAATAGCAACGGCATTAGAAGATTATCGACAGCGATTTCCGTATGAAGCCTTGCGTGAGAGCGTACCGGCGCAAAATTGGAATCAGGTTTGGGAAGCGAGTTTTCAGCCTATTGTCATTGGCGATTTTTGTGCGGTGCGGGCGTCCTTCCATCAAGTGATGACGGGCGTGGAACATGAAATCGTCATTGACCCTAAAATGGCATTTGGCACAGGGCATCACGAGACGACCTACATGGTCATCAATGCCATGAAGGACCTTGATTTTGAGGGTAAAAAAGTCTTGGACTACGGCTGCGGTACGGGCATACTCGCCATACTTGCCGAAAAACTCGGTGCCAAACACATTGACGCTATCGACATTGACCCCGCCGCCACCGAAAACGCCATAGAGAACACCAAACTCAATGGCGCACAAAACATTGACATTCAACAAGGTACACTCAATAATATCATTGCAAAAGACTACGACATCGTCCTCGCAAACATCAATCGAAACGTCATCATACAATCCTTACCTGCTTTGTATACGCACTTACTTGCGAGCGGTACGCTCGTCATTTCGGGCATCCTGACCAAAGACCGCCCCCTCGTCGAAGGACATGTCATAGAAGCCGGATTTGGCATAAAAAGTGCGACTTCGCGAGGTGGATGGGTTTGTTTAATAGTTGAGAGTTAGCGAGTTGGAGAGTGAAGAGTTGGAGAGTAGAGAGTTGGAGAGTCTGCGAATCATAAGTCGAGATTTATAGAATTAGGTGTAGAATATAATAAATAAAAGATTATTTTAATTATCTTTATTTATCATTTTATGCTATATACTTCATAATTCTCGAATTTTGATTCCGCCACCTTCTAACTCTCCACTCTCCAACTCTGTACTCTCCACTCTTTCACTCTCAACTCTCAACTAAATATATGTATAAAACACAAATACTCATAATCGTCTTACTTTTTGTAGCCAACGGCGTATTTTCACAGACGCTCAAGCAGTTTCCTGAAGACCGCACGGAGTTCATCACGACTTTGGATGATTTTATGAACGCCGCCAAACGGGAGGACAATAAAATCACCTTTGAAACCTTCAGCGAACATCTTGCAACCGGCAAATATTCCGACCAACAATTCGCTGACATTCAGCAAATTGCCAATAAAATGCTCGGCGCAAAAATGAGTGCTAATCCATATTTTGAGAGTTATTTTAACTCCCTCAATGTGATGACCACCAAAGAGCAAAACAATAAATTCACGGGTTATTTTAATGCCCTAAATGGCGTCATTGGCAGCGTAAAAAGCAGCAATAAATCCACTTATAAGGATTTCACCAATTTTGCAACCCATCTTTTTGGCGAAAACGCCCTGCGCCACGTCGGTGGTTCGATGTGGATTTCTTCCAACGACAAGTATACTATTGAATTTAAAAACGATGCACCACTCATAACATTTCCGGACTTAGACCTATTGGGGATTCGTAAAAACGACACTATACGCATTGAAAAAACTTCGGGTGTGTATTTTCCATTCGACAATATATGGCGCGGCAAAAAAGGCGAAGTGACTTGGGAACGCACCAAATTTAGCGATGATGTAAGTTGTAAATTTGGTACTTACAAAATCGAAACTAAAAAAATTGGTTACAAAGTTGATACTGCCACGCTCTACTATCCCGAATACTTCCCCAAACCCATCAATGGCTCATTTGAAGACCGCGTTATCGCGGGTGCGCCCAATAATATTAGTTCTTATCCGCGTTTTGAATCTTTTACTAAAGTAATGGAAATCAATGATATAGGTGAAGGAATCAAATATAAAGGAGGTTTCCGACTTGCAGGCGACGACATCAATGGCTACGGCGATAGCAATAACAGAGCCACCATGCAATTTTTCACCAAATCGGGCAAGCTCGCGCTCGTCGCCCGCGCCGAATCCTTCTTGATTCGAAAGGCAGAACGCATCGTTTCCGATGGGGCGGCGGTTAGTATTTATCACGGTCAAGACTCAATTTTTCATCCGCGTATCGGCCTCAAATTTGAAGTGGACAAACGCCAACTCGCCCTAACACGCGGCGAAAAAGGCATCGAAAAAGCCCCTTTTTACAATTCTTATCATAAATTTGAAATTGACGCCCAAAAAATTGACTGGCAAATCGACGGTGATTCTATCGAGATTGGAAAAGAACGAAAAGTCGGCGCAAAACGCAACGTTGTCCTTGAATCGGTTGATTACTATGATGCCGCTCGCTACCGACGCTTTCAAAACATATCGAGTTTTCATCCCCTCACCAAAATAAAAGCTTACGCACAGAGCTACGATTCGCCTTACATTGAGGCGGAAGACCTCGCCTCATACATCAGCCCCAATTACGAACTCAAAACTATTCTTGGTTTGCTCACTGATTTGATGGAACAAGGTTTTATTGTATATTACCCTGAAACACAAATGGTTGAGGTTAAAGACAAAGTATTTCACTGGGTCGATGCTCATGCTAAGAAAACGGATTATGACAACATTCGCGTACTTTCCAACAATGAACGCAACACAAACGGCATACTCAATATCGAAGACAATTCGCTCGCATTACATGGGGTCAAAAACGTCGTTTTGAGTGATTCAAAACTCGTTGTCATCAAACCTGCCAATGCCGAAATCACCGTAGAAGAAGACCGAAATATGCGCTTCAACGGACAGGTTTTTGCAGGATACGGCATATTCAAAGGACGTAATTTTCAATTTAATTATGATGATTATGACATCGAAATGGATACTGTTAATTCGTTTAGTATTCGCTACGAAGTAGATCGTGACGTAGATGATGTGCCTCTCCTCAAAGAAGTCATCACGCGCATCGAAGACATGAACGGACACCTCCAAATCGACGCGCCCAACAATAAATCGGGACGCGAAGATGACCCCACTTATGCCTCCTTCGTTGCACGTACCAAGTCGCGCGCCTACTACGACGACCGCCGCATACAAGATGGCGCATACAAGCGCGATAGCTTTTATTTCGAACTCGAACCCTTTACTTTTGATAGTCTCAATAGCTTCGACCCTTCGGGTATTGTCTTTGATGGCGAGATGCACACCGCAGGTATTTTTCCCGCATTCAAAGAAAAATTGCGCGTACAAAGCGAAGATAACTCTCTCGGATTCACGCACAAAACACCGTCGGGCGGCTTTCCAACATACACCAAAGACGGCAAAAATCGCGGTAACTACGCCAATGATATTACCCTCAACGGCACGGGACTATGGGGTAGCGGCGAGGTTACTTTTCTCAATTCAAAATTCGAATCCGATAAAATTAATTTTTTACCGGAGGCAATGCAGGCACAAGCCAAAACATTTAATATCGAAGAACGTCGTACGGGTACGCAATACCCGAAAGTAGATGCCACTGATGTATTCGTCAAATGGGCGCCTTACCAAGACAGTATGTACATCAAATCCGAAGACAAGCCCTTTAATTTCTTTAACAATGAAAAACAACTGGCTGGCGATTTGGTCTTTACAACAGGTGGACTCTATGGGTCGGGCAGGTTCGATTGGACGGATGCTACAATGACTTCTAAAAAACTCCTTTTTGGGTTTAATGGCGTAAAAGCAGACACCGCCAACCTCACAGTTAAAGCCCTCGAAGAAGGTATAGAGCAAGGCAAACTTGCCTTTAACACACAGAATGTAAAAGCCGAACTCAATTTTGAAACCCAACGTGGTACATTTGAGAACAATTCGGGCGACATTACTACCGAAATGCCTTATAATCAGTACAAAACATCTATGAATCGTTTTACATGGAATATGCGAAACGACCAAGTTATTTTCACTTCAAAGGATGGTAAAAAAGGTGAATTTCTGTCGGTAAACCCCGCACAGGATTCCTTGATATTTTTGGCAGATAGTGCAGTGTACGACCTTCAAGATAACATGCTTGACATCGAAGGCGTAGAGTTTATCAATGTAGCTGATGCCATTATTTATCCCGATGATAAATATGTTGGTGTGCGTGAAAATGCGGATATGGAGCCGCTCGAAAATTCGACCATTTTAGCCAATATAAAAAATCGTTATCACAAAATTAAAAATGCAACTATAAAGATTGAAGGGAAAAATAAGTACAAAGCAGAAGGCTATTATACTTATGAAGTCGGCGGTAAAGAGCAGGAAATTTTGTTCGATAATATTGTTACAAAAAAGAAAAAGAAGAAAAAAGAATACGTCACAGTAGGCAGCGGTCCAGTGAACGAAGATGCTAACTTTTTTATAGATGATAAGATAAAATTCATGGGCGATGTTAAACTTCGCGCTGATGCTAAAAACTTGAAATTCAGTGGTTTCGCAAAGATAGACTCGGAGGCACTCCAACGCACAGGCTGGTTTTCGGTCAATGCCAGGGTAGATAAAGAAAATGTGGCGATTGCTTATAAAGAACCCGTGACCGTCGATGGTGCGAAACTCCATGTCGGCTTGATGATGAATGTCGATTCGGCGCACGTATACCCCGCGAATATGAGTGCGAGCAAGATAGGGCGCGATGTTCAGATTTTCGATGCAACGGGCGTCTTAAAGCATGACAAAAAACGTAAGCAATTCGTATTTGGCGACTCCTCGCAGGTGCTGCTCAATGAAATGCGCGGCAATAAACTTACCGTCGACGAAATCTCCGGCAAAGTGACCGCCGAAGGTAGTTTTAATTTCGATGAAGCCTATAAAGATAACATTCATATCAAGACTGCAGGGGTGGCAGTTTGGGAAGATGGTATCGCAAAATTTGACCTTATTGCCGGTATCAACATCCCGCTTCCGACGCGTTTGTTGGAGATTTTAGCAGATGATTTGTACGGTTATGGCGACGAATTGCCCGATATTGAGGTCAATGATAAATACATTGACCATGCCATCGCCGAGTTTGTGAGCGACGATAAAAAAGTAAGTCGCATCATGGCAGATTATCGTAGCGGCGGCTACCTTGCGTTGCCCAAAGAAGAAGACTATCCCTTCTTTTTCAGCAAGTTACCCTTGCGATGGAATGAGAATACGTATTCGTTTACCAGCAAATTTATCGGCATCAGCAGCATCGGTGGCAAGCCCGTAGAGAAGGTGGTCAAATGTTATTTGGAAATAAAAATGCTTAATAGTATCCCGTCATTTACAATGTACATCGACTCGCCAAGCGACGATTGGTATTACATTCATTACAAAAGCGGAACCGTTGCCACGCTTTCCTCTAATGAAGAATATTCGGGCGCCGTACTAGATATAAGGAGGAGGGACCGCGTGAAAGCACCCACAGGCGAATATCTTGATATTGTATTGGCGAAATTGGAAAATGTGCGGTATTTTAGTGGGAAAATGAAAAATAACTAGAGGATTTTTAACCGTAGCGTAATGTCTCCGGCTTGAGTTCGGTAGCATAACGCATCTCGCTTGTACATATAGTACGCGGCGCAAGCCGAAGGCATTACGCTACGAATCGAATAATTTTATGAAATCACAAGAACAAAAACTCGTACAAACCTCTCGCGATGCCCTTTGGAAAGGGATTATAGGGGAGTTTTTTGAATTTTTTCTGCGTTATTTTTATCCTGATCATTTGTATCTGATTGATTTTAGCAAGGGTTTCCAATTTTTGGATAAAGAATTGACCGAAATTCAAGTCAAATCAAAGGGCAATCAACGTTATGTTGATGTACTCGTAAAGGTGTTTCTGTACGATGGCAGCGAGGAATGGATCTTGTTTCACATCGAAGTACAAGGGCAAGACGACCCAAATTTTCAAGAGCGAATGTTTATTTATTTTTATCGTATTTTTGATAAATATAGAAAACGAGTAGCAGCATTAGCAATTCTGACGGGCGACGAGGCTTCACACCCTAAAAAGTATGAGACTTCCTTCTTGGATACTAAACTGACTTACGAATACGGCACGTATAAATTGCGTGAAAAAACACTTGCTGATTTTCAAGATAAAGACAATCCTGTTTCGATTATTATGGAAGTCGCGTGGCAGGCATTAAAACGTAATAAATTGGATGACAGTAAGTTGTACGATTTTAAAATCAATTTAGTGCGTCGATTGAAAGCTCTTAATTACGATTCAAAGCGTATTCGTCACTTACTGAATTTCATCAAACGATACTCCAATTTTGAAAATTCAGAAATAAGCCTTAAATTTGAAAATGAATCTCATAACATGTTTAATAAAGAAATTACTATGGGTTTAGAAGAAGCTATTTGGACAGATGCAAAAATGCAAGGTAAAGAAGAAGGTAAAGTAGAAGGTATTGTAATTGGTGTGCAACAGACAGAACAAAAGTTTGACCAAGAACGAAAACTTACTATTCTCAGCTTGCGAGAAAAAAGCTTTTCCGATGAAGAAATTGCCGAGACAATGCGTATCTCAATTGAAGAAATGAACCGTCTGTTAGCAATTAGTTCGAGTGAAAAAGAATAGCCATATTTAACAAAGAAATTACTATGGGTTTAGAAGAAGCTATTTGGACAGATGCCGAACAACAAAGTGTAGTAAAAGGCATACAACAAACCGAGCAAAAATATGATGAAGAGCGTAAGCTATCTATTATCAATCTTCAAAACGAAGGCTTTGATAATGAGCGCATTTCTCATATACTTAATATTTCCATTGAAAAATCAACGCTAAAAATTAACTGCCTGTTGATTCCGACTGCATTAAAAATCGAACAATCCCTTTAAAATCTCCGGTATCAAACCACTTCATTTCTTCCACCTTACGAAACCACGTCAATTGCCGCTTCGCATAGCGGCGCGAATTGCGTTTTACTAATCGTATCGCTTCCTCGCGGTCAATTTTCCCATCAAAAAAATCAAACCACTCTTGATAGCCCACCGTTTGCAGGGCGGTCAGGTGTTGGAGTTCGTGCAAATCTCTTGCTTCCTCTTCCAATCCTTTATCTATCATCGCATCCACGCGCTTATTGATGCGTTCGTACAAAATTTCTCTATCCCAATCAATGCCTATATATATAGGTACAAACGGACGCGGCGGTTTTTCTTTATTATGAAAATGAGAAAACGGCTGCCCTGTAGCCCGGCACACCTCCAAAGCCCGTAAGAGTCGCTTCGGATTTTGCGTATCTACTTGGGCGTAATATTCGGGGTCGAGTTGTTGCAACTCAGTTTGAAGTGATGCAATACCTTCATTTTCAAACAATTGATTCAGTTCCTCGCGTATATCTGTGGGTATTTTGGGAAATTTATCCAAGCCCTCGCACACCGCCCGAATAAAGAAGCCCGAACCACCGACCATCACCACGACATCGTTTTTCTCAAATAGTTTTTCCAATAAAACCATCGCCTCGCGCTCGTAATCGCCCACGCTATACGTATCGTGTATGCTAAGGTTGTCGATAAAATGATGCTTTGCCTGCGCGAGTTCTTCGGGTGTGGGTTTGGCAGTACCGATACTCATTTCGCGATAAAATTGCCGACTATCTGCCGACAATATCTCGGTATCGAAGTGCTTTGCAAGACGGATTCCGAGTCCGGTTTTGCCGCTTGCCGTGGGTCCGCCCACGACTATCAAATATTTTTTGTTATTTTTCACAATAATTTTTAATCAGAAGGTACAAGGTAAAGAAAAATTACTTATCTTTGCAC
>Ga0209595_100141_pt1 | contig 24596 bp, 26 predicted proteins | sample Porto_4metaG_FD_187427 | JGI IMG/M metagenome (GOLD analysis project Ga0209595, IMG submission 187427) | Marine algal microbial communities from Porto, Portugal - Porto_4 metaG (SPAdes) (version 2) | ecosystem: Host-associated > Algae > Red algae > Unclassified | place: Portugal: Porto...
CTATTGAAAATAAACTACACTGGACTTTAGATGTAGGATTTTCTGAGGATGCTTCAAGAAAAAGGGCTGGAAATGCTGCGCAGAACTACTCAATTATCTTAAAAATCGCTTTAAACTTGATGAAAAACGAAAAAACTGAAAAACAAGGAATTCAAGGAAAAAGACTCAAAGCTGCTTGGAATAATGAATATCTGTTAAAAATATTGAATGTTAAAGTATGATTTTGCCCTGGACTACTTAGCAGGGCAAATGCATTTAACTTTTAAAAAGTTCTAGGATTCTTTTAAATTAGCAGTATGCATTCGGCATTTTTCTCCAATAGGGGAATTAAAAAAATGTCAACTACATCAAATTCAAAATTTAACAGGAATTTTCTTCACCTTTATTTTTCCACCTTGCAAGATCCTCGCCGTACTAATAAAGGAAATTTGAGACATTGTATGTCTGATATTCCATTACTTAGCATTAGTGCTGTGTTGTGTGGCTGCCAAGAATGGGATCATATATGATGTTTGGGGAACATGAAATAGATTGGTTAAAAAACATGGTTCCTTTTCTAATGGACTTCCATCAAAAGATACTATGCGTAGGTTTTTTTATGGACTTAGACCTGTCAAGCTTTCAAGATTGTTTTAACTGGATCGATTCACTTCGTAACTCAAATAGTTTAGAGGTTATAGCCTTGGATGGAAAAACTGTTCGGGGCGCAAAAAACTTATCAACCCCACAAAGTATAACTCCACATATTGTAAGTGCTATGGCTACAGATCAAGGTTTATGCCTAGGTCAATTTAAAGTCACTGATAAGAGTAACGAAATTGGTGCGATTACAGAGTTATTAGATGTATTATTCATTGAAAACAGTATTATTACCATTGATGCGATGGGTTGTCAAAAAAACAGTTGTAGAGCAGATAAGAGCCAAAAATGCCAATTATATTATAGCAGCTAAAGCAAATCAAGGAACACTTTATTTAGCTATAAAAGACACATTGCAATTAGAAAAACCTATCAAAATAGCTGAACAAGATGATTGTGGGCATGGAAGAGTGGAAAAGCGAATTTGTAAAATTTACACGAATTTAAGCCATCTAGAAAATTCTGAGAAGTGGAAGGATTTGAGGTCCTTTATAGTGATCGAAAAAGAAGTCTATTATAAATCATCACAAAAAACTACTAATGAAACTCGTTTCTATATTTCAAATTTATCTAACGATGCTACAGCTATAAATAATGCTATTAGAAGAAAATCAATTACATTGGATCCTTGACGTGGTATTTAATGAAGACTCTTGCAAGAAAGGGAATCAAAAACTCCGCAAAAAACTTTAATATTATCTTAGAAACAGCATTAACTCTTATTAATAAAAAAACTACACTTAAAAAAAGTAAAAACAACAAGAGATTTAAAGCTTTGATTAATAAAGAATATCGAGAAAAAGTTCTAAGGCTTTAAATGCTTTTGCCCTGCACTATCAGGCAAGCCGTATCTGATGATGCCGAAAAACTAGTAAAGCTCAAACTAGCATATCTAAAAAATACCGAAAGTTTACCCTTGTTTGCAAATGAACACACAAACGATATTAATCAGGAAAGAAAAATGATCGAACGGTATCAATCGGAAAACAACAGTATTATTCTGGTGGCCGTTTCCAAAGACAAGATTATTGGAAATATTGATCTTACTGGAAGTTGGAGAAAAAAGATGCAACATACAGCCGTTATTGGAATGGGAATTCACACACAATGGCAAAATCGAGGTATTGGAACTTTATTACTTCAAAATAGTATCGACTGAGCAAAAGAAAATCAAATTTTGAAAACAATCTGGTTAGAAGTATATGCCAATAATGCATCGGGAGTTGCTTTATATAGAAAAATGAATTTCCAACAATCGGGAATTATCGCTAACTTCTTTCTGAAATACGAAGTATTCCTTGATAAAATTATAATATCTAGAGAAGTTCCTGATAGTCAAGAGAAGAACATTATACCGATTTACCCCTCATTAATCATATTATTGTACCTTTTGAAATACATAACAAAAAAACTGCCTCTGTAAAAGGCAGTTTATAAAGCTTCAATGATTTAATCTATTTCCTACTACCGTCCACACAATCTGTTCTCTCTGTTACTATACATACGTCTTACTGCTATAGCATCGTTATTAGATACTCCATTGGCATTAAATACGATTCCAGGATTTGATCCCGAAGTCATAATTGAATTAGGATCACCAACTAGTGTACCAGGAACAGCTGTTCCCAAATTATCCTGCTCAGAATGAACAAACCCAATATTATGACCGATTTCATGAGTTAATATATTACCCCATTCTCTAGCCGTTACAGCATCCCCATCAATACTAAGCCTGTCAAGATTCAAGATAATCAAACGACCTTCTCTTCCGTTGGTAGGAAACTGCCCTAGACCCCAACCACCAATTTCGCCACGTCTTGATAAACGAACAACAATATCAGGATTGTTAGTTACAGGAACCAAACGTAAAGTCGTTTGATTAACCCTATTCCATAAATTGATTCCTCTTTGGAACCCTCTTCCCGCAGCATTATCTCCAAGATTGTTTTGAATTCTAATGTTTCCTGCCCTATTGCAATCGACAATATTTAAGAAGGATTGCTTTTGGAAATCAAAAGCCTCGATAGTTTCGTTAGTAACAAAAATATCACCATCTACAATAACCCCTCCTTTTACAACTTTAGGAGAAACCCTATTAACATCAAATCCCATACTTTCTAGTTTTGACAAAACCTCGTCAGGTTTCTTTTGTTGACTTTCAGGTTTCTTTTGTTGACTTAAAGTAGTTTCATTTGGAACATCGCTGTCCGAATCTTTTGTACATTGAACTACGCCAATAGCCAAAAGAATTAATAAAGCAAATTTAAAAATTTTCATAGGTTTTTGTTTTTTAAATTTAAATTTACTTACAAATATTATAAATATCACATTATCAACTATTTTTGTGTGATTTTTAACATAAAATTCCGATATACGTATTGTTCTCAAATACACCTCATCTTTTCACTTTATAAGCAGGGCAAAATGCATTTAACTTTTAAAAAGTTCTAGGATTCTTTTAAATTAGCAGTATGCATTCGGCATTTTTCTCCAATAGGGGAATTAAAAAAATGTCAACTACATCAAATTCAAAATTTAACAGGAATTTTCTTCACCTTTATTTTTCCACCTTGCAAGATCCTCGCCGTACTAATAAAGGAAATTTGAGACATTGTATGTCTGATATTCCATTACTTAGCATTAGTGCTGTGTTGTGTGGCTGCCAAGAATGGGATCATATATGATGTTTGGGGAACATGAAATAGATTGGTTAAAAAACATGGTTCCTTTTCTAATGGACTTCCATCAAAAGATACTATGCGTAGGTTTTTTTATGGACTTAGACCTGTCAAGCTTTCAAGATTGTTTTAACTGGATCGATTCACTTCGTAACTCAAATAGTTTAGAGGTTATAGCCTTGGATGGAAAAACTGTTCGGGGCGCAAAAAACTTATCAACCCCACAAAGTATAACTCCACATATTGTAAGTGCTATGGCTACAGATCAAGGTTTATGCCTAGGTCAATTTAAAGTCACTGATAAGAGTAACGAAATTGGTGCGATTACAGAGTTATTAGATGTATTATTCATTGAAAACAGTATTATTACCATTGATGCGATAGGTTGTCAAAAAACAGTTGTAGAGCAGATAAGAGCCAAAAATAACAATTATATTATAGCAGCTAAAGCAAATCAAGGAACACTTTATTTAGCTATAAAAACACATTGCAATTAGAAAAACCTATCAAAATAGCTGAACAAGATGATTGTGGTCTTGGAAGAGTGGAAAAGCGAATTTGTAAAATTTACGCGAATTTAAGCCATCTAGAAAATTCTGAGAAGTGGAAGGATTTGAGGTCCTTTATAATGATCGAAAAAGAAGCCTATCATAAATCATCACAAAAAACTACTAATGAAACTCGTTTCTATATTTCAAATTTATCTAACGATGCTACAGCTATAAATAATGCTATTAGAAAGCATTGATCTATAGAAAATCAATTACATTGGATCCTTGACGTGGTATTTAATAAAGACTCTTGCAAGAAAGAGAATCAAAAACTCCGCAGAAAACTTCAATATTATCTTAAAAACAGCATTAACTTTTATTAATAAAGAAACTACACTTAAAAAAAGTAAAAACAACAAGAAATTTAAAGCTTTGATCAATAAAGAATATCGAGAAAAAGTTCTAGGACTTTAAATGCTTTTGCCCTGCATTACTTAGCCTGACTGCCCATGTTATAATTAATAAAAGAGCAAAGAAAAACATAAAAAAAACAATTTCCACTCTAACTGTAAATTATGGTGTAAACCCTAAATAGACAAAATATTATATCTTGAAATTGAAAAATTAAACAGATTATTCGATTTGACACAGGGCATAATTATCATTTTTTTCTCTAAAAGTAAGACGCTTTTAAAATCTTACTGAATTATAGTGATTTTGAGCTTCTTAAAAATCAAAGGAAAATAATCCTCCTGCATTCAACTTATAATAGCAAAACCAATAAATAGTTAAATTATTAGCCATCATTTAGAAAAATATAGCCGATTGACAACAAAATTGTCATCAGCTTTTAAAAACATGCCATAATACGATAATCTAATTACTTAAAAGATTAGTCTCTGTGTATTCAAATTTATAAATTTGTATTTCTGTAATATTACCAAAAAATATGTTTGATAATTTAAGTGATAAGCTGGACAAAGCCCTACATGTATTAAAGGGGCATGGACAAATAACTGAAATTAATGTTGCTGAAACCTTGAAAGAGGTTAGACGAGCTTTGGTTGATGCCGATGTTAACTATAAAATTGCGAAAGATTTTACTGCACGCGTTAAGGAAAAGGCACTAGGTCAGGACGTACTTAAAAGCCTAAAGCCTGGGCAGTTAATGGTAAAACTGGTTAAAGACGAACTTACTGAACTTATGGGAGGTGAGGTTACTGGCATTAATTTATCTGGCAATCCTTCGGTTATATTGATGTCTGGGCTACAAGGTTCTGGTAAAACTACTTTTTCTGGTAAATTAGCTCAGTTTTTAAAAAACAAAAAAACACAAAAACCTTTATTGATTGCTTGTGATGTATATCGCCCTGCAGCAATAGATCAACTCCATATTGTTGGAGATCAAATTGGTGTTGAAGTTTATAGCGATAAGGGAAATAATGACCCTGTAGCAATTGCCCAGAATGGTTTATCCCATGCTAAAGCTAATGGATACAATGTAGTTATTATTGATACTGCTGGTCGTTTGGCTGTTGATGAAGAAATGATGACTGAAATTTCTAATATTCATAAAGCTGTAACACCATCAGAAACACTTTTTGTTGTTGATGCAATGACTGGGCAGGATGCTGTTAATACCGCTAAGGCTTTTAATGACCTTTTAAATTTTGATGGAGTTATTTTAACAAAGTTAGATGGTGATACTCGAGGTGGTGCTGCTTTATCGATAAAATCGATAGTGAATAAGCCTATAAAGTTTATAGGTACTGGCGAAAAAATGGAAGCTATTGATATTTTCTACCCTGATCGTATGGCCGATCGTATTCTGGGTATGGGAGATGTCGTATCCTTAGTTGAACTTGCTCAGGAACAATTTGATGAAGATGAAGCCAGAAAACTTCAGAAGAAAATTGCTAAAGACCAATTTGGTTTTGATGATTTTCTAAATCAAATCCAGCAGATAAAAAAAATGGGAAATATCAAGGATTTGATGGGCATGATTCCAGGCATGGGAAAAGCCTTAAAGGATATTGATGTTGATGATGATGCTTTTAAGCATATTGAAGCCATGATAAACTCGATGACTCCTTATGAAAGAACCAACCCACAAGCCATAAACGCCACTCGAAAAAAGCGTATTGGGAAAGGGTCTGGTACTTCGGTACAGGAAGTAAATCAGTTATTGAAGCAATTTAACCAAATGGGTAAAATGATGAAGATGATGCAAGGAGGTGGCGGCAAACGCATGATGCAAATGATGCAAGGAATCCCTGGATTAAAATAATAGAAAAGGACATTTTATGAGTATTTTAGACGGAAAGAAAGTTAGTAATGATATTAAGAATGAAATTTCTGAAATTGTTACTGAAATGAAAACTAAAGGTGAAAAAGTTCCACATTTGGCGGCTGTTTTAGTTGGAGAAAATGGAGCCAGCTTAACCTATGTAAACAGTAAAGTAAAATCTTGTGAACGTATTGGATTTGATTCTACTTTAGTAAAGCTAAATGCTAATATTACTGAAGAAAATTTACTGGCCGAAATTGAGAAATTAAATAATAACGATGATATTGATGGATTTATAGTGCAACTACCACTTCCAAAGCATATTGATGAACAAAAAATTCTACTAGCGGTACATCCAGATAAAGATGTAGATGGTTTTCATCCTACTAATTTTGGGAAGATGGCTTTAGATATTCCTAGCTTTATTCCCGCAACTCCTTTTGGTATTATCGAATTATTGGAGCGTTATAAAGTAGAAACTAGTGGTAAGCATTGTGTAGTAATTGGTCGCAGCCATATTGTTGGTCGCCCTATGAGCATCTTAATGAGTCGTAAAGGCTTCCCCGGAGACGCTACAGTTACACTAACACATAGTAGAACTCAAAATTTAGAGACTTTTACTAAGAGTGCTGATATTATTATTTCGGCTCTTGGCATTCCTAATTTTCTCAAAGCTAATATGGTTAAAGAAGGTGCTGTTATTATTGATGTTGGAATTACCCGTGTAGATGACGCTACTGCCCCTAGAGGATACAAAATAGTTGGCGATGTGGATTTTGATGATGTAGCCCCAAAAGCTTCTTACATAACCCCTGTGCCAGGCGGTGTTGGACCAATGACAATAGCTATGCTATTAAAAAATACTTTATTGTCCAGATCTAGACATCAGAAAAATAAAAACTAAATTTTTAAGGTAAGATTTGAGTCATCTTGAAATAGATTAATTATTTTAAATAATCAAATTAATCCAGTAGAACTAGTAGTTTTACTGGATTTTTATTGTTGAACTCGTTTATAAATCTGGCTTCTTTGTTAACCCGAGTTCGATTATTATCACTTTAATTTTTATTGTAAATCAAAATATTACGTGTAATTCTATATCTATCGCTCTAAGTGCTTTCCAGCTAATTATCTAAAAATAACAGTCGAGCATGTTTCAATATTCATTTTTCGAATGAGTAATTCAATGGCTTGTTTGGGTTGTTTTACAATTCCTAATTCCTTTTTATCCCAAATTAGTTGATCACTTTTATTTTCCCAGATAAAAGTTTTATTATTGGATTTAATAACTCGATTTTTTTCGTTTGAGGTAATTCTAAAAGCTTCTAGCTTATGCGTATACTCAACCCCTGCTGGGTAGTATAATTCAGTAACAAACTGTGTGTCCCCTTTTTCAAAAATGTGGCAAATACAATCTCCAATGTCTTTTACCTCTGAAACCCGAACCATATTGTTTTGAATAACTTTCCACTCCCCTTTTTGAATTACAATCACAATATTCATAAGGATCGTTCCTTTTTCTGCTAGTTTATTATCAATAATAGACTCAAAGTCAAGTAGTTCAGAAATGGTTCCTGCTCTTTCCTTTTGATTGCTGTACAAAATTTTATTCACCTTTACTTTTAAGTTATAATTTTCGTCAGCTAAAATATCATTTAGTTGATTTTTAATATCGTCTTTTTTGTAACTTTTTTTAACGATTCCTCCCGATAATCTTACGTAAGTAGTATTTCCGGAATATTGCTCACTGTAAAGATTCAGAACTTTATCAATGGTATTGTCCTTTTTTATTGAATTGATCAATTTTACATAAGATTCGACAATCTCAACAACTGGGTCAGCAACGTTAGTATGTTTTGCATTTATTGAAGTTGATAAGAATGTGAAAATGCAACTAATAAAAATGTAAGATTTTTTCATAATTACTTTTTTTAAGATTATTATTCATATCAGAAAAACACTTTATCCAATATGACTTGACTTCCTATTAAGATACAAAATACTGAGAATCAATATTGTTAATTATTTTTTATTTTTTCAATTCCAATTTGCTGTATTTATTGTTTTGTAGTTTTTACTATTACCATAATTATAAATTTTATTTGAAATTTTGAGTTTGATTAATAAGTAATTGATTTTACTGTTCGATACGTTATTTTGAACTTGTTTTAGAATCACATCTTATAGTTATCAAAGAAAAAATCTAAATAATGGATCCTGAAAAAATTAAGAATCCATAAAGTGTTGATTTTAAAATGGTTTGTACTTTAATACTAATCGTAGTACTAAATTGTATTATGCGAAAATAAGATGCACTTGATATAGAAAGTTTGCATTATCCAAAACACATTAAACACTCGTTGTACGTTTTGTCAAAAACTTGTCGGTTTGTGAAATCATGAAAGAATTATGTATCGAGAACTAAACTTTAGTAATTGAAAGGTGGTTCTCAACACTATTTTCTGTTGAAAACAACTCAAACTGACTCTTTTCGATCATCTAAATACACAATGGGTATTAAACTTGTTATTGTTCCTTGCTTTTTAATGACAATGCAAATTGCATTAGGTTTTTATTTGAATGGATACTATAATTGCTGCTTAGGAAACCTTTTACACCATCATTACAAATAATTAAAAACAAAATTGAAGCTTTATTAATATTGTTATGGGTTCCGTATCTACAGTATTCAATTAATGTACACTGATTTTTGCGATATCCCTTTCGACTTTCAGTATTGTGAATCATACCATCTTTCAACAAAAAATCTACGGTGAATCCATTCTTTTTTGCTATTTGAATATCTTCGGTAAATGTTTTTTTTGACAATAGTATCATAATCGTTGCTTTTTAATTATTTATTGAATATTTATTATTTTCACATTGCTTGGTAATTACTTAAAATCTATTTATTCATAACATCCTACATTCAACTTCAGGTTGACATAAAGTGTTTATTTTTAGTTTTTTTTAAATATTATTTGTATTCAGATTCATAAGTTTTAATCAATTATCTGAAAATAACAGTTGAACACGTTTCAACATTCATTTTTTGAATGAGTAATTCAATTGCTTGTTTAGGTTTTTTTGCAATACCCAACTTATTTTGATTCCAAATCAATTGGTTGGTTTTATTTTCCCAAACAACTGTTTTACTGTTTGATTTAATAATTCGGTTTTTTTCGTTAGAAGTAATTCTAAAGGATTCTAATTTGTGGGTGTATTCAATGCCAGCTGGGTAGTGCAATTCAGTTACAAATTGTGTATCCCCTTTTTCAAAAATATGACAAACACAATCCCCAATATCTTTTACTTCCGAAACCCGAACCATATTGTTCTGAATGATTTTCCATTCTTCTTTCTGAGCAATAATAACAATATTCATTAGGATTGTTCCTTTTTCTGCTAGCTTACCATCTATAATAGATTCGAAGTCTAATAATGCAGAAATGGTTCCAGCTTTTTCCTTTTGATTGCTATATAAAATCCTATTAATTTTGATTTTAAGATTGTAATTTTCGTCAGTCAAAATATCATTCAACTGATTTTTGATATTTTCTTTTTTATAATTTTTTTTGACAATCCCACCTGAGAGTCTTACGTATGTAGTGTTACCTGAATATTGATCGCTGTAGAGGTTTAATACCTTGTCAATGGTATTATCCTTTTTAATAGAATTAATCAGTTTTACGTAAGATGCTGTGATCTCAAAAACTGGTTCAGTAACGTTTGTGTTATTTGCATTTATCATTGTACACAAAAAAGTGAAAATGCAACTAATAAAAATATTGGATTTTTTCATGATTACTTTTTTAAAGGGTTAAATAAATTTTAAATTTTCTTATTTTTATTAGAAAGGTATCTTCTTAAGATTCCTCCCCTAATATGGTTTACGTCATATTCAATAACAAAAGCATGAGCGTCAATTTGATCAATAATTTTATTTATTTTACCAATTTCAATTCGATTAATTATGGTATGTAAAACTTCAAAATTTTTATTGGCTCCTCCATTACCAAACCCATAAATTCCATTTAAAACGGTCATTCCTGATCCCAATTGAGAGGCAATGGCATCTTTAATCTGCTCGTATTTTTTAGAAACAATCATTACTCCAATAAAATTCTCAAATCCTTCAATAGTAAGATCTGTTATTTTTGCAGCTACTAAAAACGCTAAAATGGAATACATGGCAGTTTCTGTTGAAACTATGATAGCGGTTACAGTAAAAAGAATAAAATTTAAACATAAAATTACTTTTCCAATGCTTACTCCTAAATGCCTATTGAGATATATACCCAAAACCTCAGATCCATCTAATACCGCTCCGTTTTTTATAGTTATTCCAATTCCCAAACCAAGAAAGAGCCCTCCAAATATTGAGATCAATAATTTGTCGTTTGTAACTACTTCAAAATTTTCAAAATGAATAAAGATGGCTAGACCTATAATACTTATCAAAGATTTAAGGACCATGTATTTTGAAATCGTGAAATAAGCTAAGACTAAAAAAGGAATACTAAGCAGTAGTAAAACCAGAGAAATATTAATATCAAACTGCGTATTTAAAAGAATAGCAATACCCGTAACTCCACCGTCCAAAAAGCCATTGGGTAATAGAAAAGCCTTTAGTCCAATACTAGCAAGCAATACGCCCAGAGCAATTTGTAAGTACTCATATGTAGTTCGTATTACTTGATTTCTTAATATATTCATGGAGTTATGGTTTAATGTTTATTTAAAAAGTAGTTACATAATCTGCTATTGCCTCTGATTGATCAGGATCCATATGTACAATAGGAACAGCATACAACACAGGCATATTATAACGATACATTTCTCTAAGGCGATTATTTAAATTACTAAACTGTAATGATCTAATAATACCCGAAATAACAGTCTTATTTAGTCGCGCTGTTCTATTTTTAGAATCTATTTTTGCCAAAATGCAATTGTCTACAATCACAGTGTTCAAAAGATATTTACCTTTTAATAAAAAGTTTACTATTTCGTCAGTTTGCGATTTGTTTTCTGGGATAATACATATTTGAACCATAATTTTTTATTTAAGATTTAACATAGGGAATTTTATAATTCTCTGTTTTTAAAATGGATTTAAGTTGTTCCAATGGAATTTCTAAAAAATAATTTCCAGAGTAGGTTGGACATATTGTACAATCATCAAAATAAAATTTTATAAGTTTAGAATCAATCACGAAATTATTCTTGAAAATCTCGAATTTGTCAGCAGTTAATTTCCAACAATCCATAAAAGAGTCTTTTTCGCTAATGCTTTTTTGTAGCTCCTGGTTTAGCTTTTCTAGTAAATGTTGCTCATTACCCCCTTTAAACACATCTGAATATGTAATAAACGTATTCGTTTTTAAGTCATAATTTAAACCATTAAACATGTATGAATTGTGATCTGTATTATCATAATGGTTAGTCTTATAAAGTAAGATACTTATAAATTGATCGTTCTTGGCATACACTTTATAGTCAATATTTCTTTTTTTTCTAATAGCATTAACTACTAAAGGGTCACAGGATAGCTCATCATTTTTCAATATTTTTTGAATAGAATTTTCGGATCCTAAATAGATATTTTTTATAAATGAATTAAAATTTTGAAATGAATTTTCAGATGCTCCATTAAGGTAAGGGTATTTGTAATCCAATATTAAGGAGTCTTGTACTCTGTAAAATTTCTTAGTGCTAATAGTGTTTTTTTGCAATTCGTTTTTTACAATTTTAGCTTCTGTATTAGGCGTATCAGATTGGTTTTTATTGGTAGTTTTCCAATTACAAGAAATTAAAGCAATGATTGGTAAGATGTAAATTATTTTTTTCATGATTTTAAATTTTAACGTTTTTTAATTATTCAAATATGCGTAAATTATTACATAAATTATTATTTATACTTATAATGATTTGTATAAATATTTATTATGAACAAAAGAGTGTTTAAATAAAAGGGTTTGCATTTATGGATTAAAAAATTGTAAACAATCCTTGTGTTTATTTAAGAAATAGACCAATTATAAAATGACTGTTTTTCAAAAAGTATTAATTTTATAAAGCCTTTTTTAAGTTTATTTTTTTAAAAGCAGTGAAGTTTAAATAAGCTAAAAGCCCTAGTGAAAAAGCACTTACATTAAAAAAACAAAAAAAATTGTAAGCTTAAGGAGAGGTGAAAAAATAGTTATTCACTTAAACTTAAATAGGGTCAGATTAAATCTTTTTGGGCACACTGTAGAGTCTATTAAATACTAACTTTACCATCTTAAAGTTAAAGTCAAATTGAGTTTTTTAAAGTCAACAAATTTCTTGGTCAAGAGAATTATATTATCAATAATTTTAGGAGTTTTCCTTTTGCTACTTGGGGTAGTGATTTTAATTAGGACTCCTTGGGGACAAGGTATTATTGTCAATAAGGCAACATCTTATATTTCCAACAAAACAAATACCAAAATCACTATCGATAAAATGTACCTAACTTTTTCAGGAAATCTACTGTTGGAAGGCGTGTATTTAGAAGATAAAAAAAAAGATACTTTAGTTTATTCTAAAAAACTTGAAGCTTCAGTTGCATTACTTCCTTTAATTAGAAGGACGGAATTTTATTTAAAAGAGTTAGAATGGACGGGGTTAAAAGCCAATATTAATAGAAGAAAAAACTCAGAAGAATACAATTTCGACTTTTTATTAAAGGCTTTTAATAATGAACCTAAACCAAGTAACACTGAAGAGAAAAATAATCTTTTAATAAATATAGATCAAATTAAACTAAGTGAATTTGATTTAAACTATGATGATAATTATCTGGGAATAGAAGATCAACTTAAGTTTGATAATTTGACTTTGAATTTTAATGCTTTTGATATTGAAAAAATGTTTTTTGATATTAATCAGTTTCATTTTTCAAAAGTATCGATTTCTCATATTCAAACAAAACCGCTAATAGAAAGTAAAACGGATAGTAGTGCGACAGCAATGCCCAAATTAAATATTGATGATCTTAAATTTAAAAATATTAATGTAAAATACGTTTCAATTCCTGACGCCATTAGGACCGAAGCCAGTTTAGGGACTATAGTTTTAAACTCATTAAAAACAGATTTAGAAACCAAAATTATTTCTGCAACAAAAATAGGTTTGGACGACAGTCAAATCAATTTAAAAATTAAAAAACAAAAAGTCGCAATCAGCAATAATAAAAACTCAATTCCTACTGATTTTATTTGGCCCGATTGGAAAATTGATATTAGCGAAGTAAATCTAAAAAGAAATCAATTACAATTTAAAAGTACGGATACCAAAGGGCGTGAAAATGTTTTTAATCCAGAATTTATTGCTTTAAAAAACTTCAATTTTAAGTCAACCGATTTGATTTATGAAAAGGGTAAAGCAGAAGCTGATTTAAAGACGTTTTCTTTTAAAGAAAGAAGCGGGTTTATGCTGAAAAAAGCAGGTTTTAAATTAGCATTAAATAATAATAGGTTCGATTTATCAGGATTAGAAATAGTTACTTCGAATAATAAGATTGCTGGAAAAGTAAAAATCCAATACTCATCCATTAAACAAGCAATTAATAAAATTGAAGAAGCCACTATTGATCTTAATATGCCTGTATTAGAATTAAGCGCTAAAGATGCTTTGTATTTTGAACCAACTTTAAAAAACAACCCTATTGTAAAAGCGCTTCAAAAACATAAAATATTTGGCAAATTTAAAGCGAATGGTAATTTAACTAAATTAAACATTCCCAAATTTAATGCAAAGTGGAATAACACGCAGTTGCAGTTAGTGGGAGCTATTGAGAATGTTTTGGACAGCAATAAATTAAAGTTTAATCTTAAAAACGTCCAAGCTAAAGCTACTAAAAATGATATTGAAAAATTTGTTTCAGAAGAACAGCTAGGATCGGTTGTCATACCAGAAGAAATAGAAATAAAAGGCATAGCATCAGGAACACTAAAGGCGATGAGTACGGATTTAAAAGTACTGACTACTGATGGTGATATTACAATAAAAGGAAAACTAAATAACGGCGAAAGTTATGGGTTTAATGGTTTATTAAATGTAGAAAATCTACAACTTAATAAGCTTATTCAAAATGAACAATTGGGGCAATTGAGTTTAAAAACCAAGATGAACATAATAGGAAAGGAACCACATACTTTAAGTGGCGAGTTTGTTTCGGACTTTAGCAAATTAGAGATAAACGGCTACAGCTATGAGGGGTTAAATATAAATGGAAAAATCACCAATGGTAAGGGAGTAATAAATTCAAACTTTAAAGACACAAATTTGAATGCGTCTTTAAAATCCACTATCGATTTAGATTCCATTAATTATAAATTAAATTTATTGTTAGATGTAAAAGGAGCAGATTTGTATGCACTCAACTTATCAGATAAAAAAAATAAAACAAAATTTAAGCTCAATACCAGTTTTGAAGGAAACCCTAAGGATTTTGTGAGTACATTAAGTTTTAGCGACGTAGTAGTTGTGGTTAATAATGACACGTATAATTTAGGAGATTTATACGCCAATGCATCGGTAGATAAGGAAGCATTTAAGGCCAATATAAAAGGATCTTTTATCAAAGCAAAATTAAACTCAAATACAAGCCCAAGTGATTTAGTTGTAAAACTAAAACAATATTTCAATAATTATTTTTCAAAGGATGTTAAGTCATCAACCAAATCTAATACAGGGATTACTTTAGAGTTAGATGCTACAATAAATGAAGCGCCCGTATTAAACGAAGTTCTATTTCCTGAATTACGTTTTGATAATATTGTAATAGAAGCAGATTATAACGAGAATACGAATCAATTTAAAGCAAATTTATCTACACCTAGTTTTAAATACAAAAAAATTAATATTGGAGATGTTAGTTTTTCTGCAAATGGAAATAATGAGGACTTAAAATTTGATTTAGGGGTTAATAATTTAGACGCAGGAATAATAAATATTAAAAACACCAATTTTCAAGGAAAAGTAGTAGATGAAAAATTAAAGCTTAAATTCAATTCCTCTGACGGAGTTCAAAAACTAATTCAAATACATTCCGAAATTTCACAAACAAAGGAAAATTATATTTTTACTGTGGAATCTGATAGTTTAGTGTTTAATAAAAAAGAATGGAAAATACCTACTACAAATAAAGCTGTTTTATCAAAAAATAAATTAGTTTTTAATAATTTTAATCTAACAAGAAACAAACAAGCATTAACTTTCTCCTCGAGTACCGATACAAATGGAAAAGATCAATTAAATCTAATTTTTGATAATTTTAAGCTTGGTACATTTACAAGTTTTTTAAATGCCGAAGAGGCCATAGCCTCTGGTATTGTACACGGAGACCTAACTGTAGAAGATCCATTTAATAAACTAGGAATTATTGCAGATTTAAGTATTAATGATCTAGGGCTAAAAAATCAATTATTAGGAGATTTAAAGTTTACTGGACAATCAAAAACCCAAGATGCTTATACCTTACAGGCTGAACTTAATGGGACAGCTGTTGATTTGAGCCTTAGCGGAAACTACACAGCGAATACAGAATCTGCAATTTTAGATTTTGATATTGATTTAGAAAAATTAGAACTCAAACTAGTAGAGCCATTTATAAGCAAACAAATTTCCGAAACTGCGGGGATTATTTTTGGAAATATAAAACTACAAGGAACCACCAGTAATCCAAAATTAGAAGGTGATCTTAATTTAAAAGATGTTGGATTCAATATTAAATCATTAAATACGGCATTTAAAATTCCTCAGGAATCTATAAAATTAAATGCACCAGATATTTATTTTAATAGTTTTACTATGTATGATTTGTCAAAAAACACTTTTGAATTAGATGGTAAAATTGGCTTAAGTGATGTTGCAAATCCTACATTTAATTTAGGTTTGAAGGCACAGAAAATACAGGTATTAAACGCAACTAAAAAAGACAATCCAGTATTTTACGGAAATGTGAACCTTAATGTAAATATGCAAATTGAAGGAGATTTAAACATTCCCGAAATAACAGGAAAGTTAGCTGTAAATAAAGGTTCAGACTTCACTTATATTATTCCTGAATCAGAGTTAGCACTGGTCGAAAAAGAAGGCGTTGTGGTTTTTGTTAATAAAAAAAATCCAAATGCTATTATTACGAGAAGGGAAGAGGAAGCAACATCGTCTATCTTAAAGGGCTTTGATATTCAAACAATATTAACTGTGGATAAGGATGCCGTTTTTAATATTATTGTAGATGAACGTACAGGCGATAAACTCCAAATATCAGGAGTAGGGAATTTTAATTTAGGAGTAAGTACCAATGGGAACACATCACTAACTGGGAAGTATATAGTTGAAAGTGGGTTTTATGAAGTTAACTTATACAATTTAGTTCAAAAGCGATTTGATTTAGCCAAGGGAAGTTCAGTAACCTGGAAAGGAGATCCCGTAGATGCTGAAATGCAAATTAGAGCAATTTATAAAATAGAAACTTCCGCTTCGGGCCTAATGGCCACAAAAAATTCAGCAAGCTCGTTGGGGAATGCAAATCGTTTTTCGCAGAAAATACCCTTTTTAGTATATCTTAATCTAGATGGAAAACTATTAACTCCTGAAATATCGTTTAATTTGGATATTCCTAAAGATAAACAAGGTGAGTTTGGTGGCGCAGTATACACACAAGTACAACAATTAAATACACAAGAGGAAGAGTTGAATAAGCAAGTATTTTCCTTATTAGTATTAAACCAATTTTTCCCAAAATCTAGTAATGATGGCAGTGGAGGAGGATCAGCTAAAATTGCACGCAATAATGTAAATAAAGTATTGACAGATCAATTAAACAATTTTTCAAGTAAATACACCGAAAAAACTGGTCTTGACCTTAACTTTGGTTTAGATAGTTATACAGGGGCTTCAGGTAAAAATCAAACAAAATTAGACGTATCTGCACAAAAAAAATTATTAAATAATCGACTAACAATCAATGTAGGTAGCGAGATAGATGTTCAAGGCCGTTCACAAGTATCTGAACAAAATACCCCTATAGTGGGTAATGTAAGTCTCGAATATTTACTTACTGAAAATGGACGATACATCTTAAAAGGCTTTCGTAAAAATCAATTTGAGAGTGTAATTGATGGTCAGGTAATTGCAACAGGTATTGCTTTTATTTTTAATAAAGAATTTAATCAGTTTCGTGAATTATGGCAGAAATCCAACAAATCTGAAAAATCCAAGAGTAAAAAAAAGGACGATAATGATAAGTGATTTTAAATACTTTTTACTGTTGCTACTATTCTGGGGTATAACTTCCTGTGGAGTAAAACGTTTTATACCAAGTAATGAAAGATTGCTAAAGGAATCCAGTGTGCAATTAGTAACTAATTTTAAATTTAGTAAAAGCCATAAATTAGAAACTAAATTACAAGATTTATTACGCCCCGTTCCTAACACAAAAATTTTTGGAGCACGATTGGGATTACTCTCTCACTATAAAAATGAAAAAACTAAAACCAATTTTGTTTATAAATACTTAAACAAAAAAATAGGAGAACCTCCCGTATATGCATCCGATGTAGATATAAAAAGAACAGAAGAGTTGATACTAAATCGATTAGAAAATAGCGGGTTTTACAACAGTAAAGTATCTCATAAAATATCTCAAACAAAACATTTTCAAAAAATAGATTATAAAGTAGCCTTAAAAAGGCCATATATATTGCAAGAATATAAACTTGATACTGATACCTTGCCAATTTATAAAGAAATAAAAAAAAGCCTAGCAAATACCTTTTTGAAAGAGCATTCTCGTTATGAATTAAGTGATTTTATTTCCGAAAGAGAGCGTATAGATAAACATTTGAAAAATGAGGGATACTATAATTTTAATCCAGATTTTTTGATTTTTGAAGTGGATACCAATCAAGTAAATTCTCATAAATTTAATTTACACCTGCGCTTAAAAAAAGAGGTGCCTCAAAAATCAATAATTCCTTACATTATTAAGAATATAAATGTATTTCCAAATTATTCAATAGAAAATAATAGTGCAAAAAATGATACTGTAGTATATAAAGATATCAACTTTATCCAAGATTCTATTTTTTTTAAACCTAAAAGACTGGCACCTTATATTTTATTCAAAAAAGGAGGATATTATAATTCTACTGAATCAAAATTAACTAGTAATAGATTGGCATCGATAGGAACTTACAAATATGTAAATATACAATTTGACGAAAAACCAATCACAGTCCAAGATACCATTGGGTATTTGGAAGCAAATATTCTATTATCTCCATTAAATAAAAGAGCCGTACGTATAGAAGTACAAGCAGTTTCTAAATCTAGTGCTTTTATTGGGCCAAGTTTATCGATAACTCATAATAACAGAAATTTATTTAAAGGTGGAGAAACATTAAGTTTAACAGGAAGAGTTGGTTATGAAAAACAGATTGCTAAAGATCAAAATGCAGACTTGGGGAGTATGTTATTAGGACTAAAAGCTAATTTGCTTTTTCCTCGATTATTGTCGCCAATTAAGTTAAATACACAATTTAAATATGCAATACCTAAAACTCAAATTTCGACCAATATAGAGTATTATAATAGGAGCGAATTGTATACGTTAAACTCTTACTCAACAAGTTTTGGTTATACTTTTAATGCCAATACGTATGTTTTTCATGAGCTAAATCCCATTAGCATAAATTTAGTAAGGCTTACAAATACGACCAACGCTTTTAATTCTATTTTAAATGAAAATCCATTTTTAAGGGATAGTTTTGAGCAAGAATTTATAGCGGGACTTTCCTATAGTTTTACGTATAATGAGTCCAATAGTAGCACAAAGAGAAATCCTATTTTTTTTAATTCAAATATTGAATTTGCTGGAAATACCTTAGATCTATTAGCTACAAAAAGTGATGAAAACGGTACAAAAAGTATTTTTGGATTAGAGTTTGCTCAATTTGCTAAAATTGATGTAGATTTTAGGTATAATTTTAGGCTGAGGAAAGGTCAAACTTTAGTAAGCCGTTTGTTTGGGGGATTGGGAGTGCCTTATGGAAATTCGACAACGCTACCTTTTTCTAAACAGTTTTTTTCAGGCGGACCTTACAGCGTTCGTGGATTTCGAACACGTTCATTAGGGCCAGGCTCTTATACCCCTACAGAAGCCGATTCAGGTTCCTTTTTTGATCAGTCGGGCGATATAAGGATTGAAGCTAATTTAGAATACCGTTTTCCGTTATATTCTTACTTAAAAGGAGCGTTATTTACGGATGTTGGTAATGTGTGGTTACTAAATGAAAATAAATCGCTCCCAGGAGGTAAATTTTCATCAAAATTTACAGAAGAATTAGCGGTTAGTATAGGCGCAGGAGTACGATTTGATATTCAGGGTTTTGTAATTAGATTTGATTTGGCAACTCCTATAAGAAAGCCATTTCTACCTAAAGGAAATCGATTTAATTTTGATGTTAAGGATTCTATTTTAAATTTTGCTATCGGATATCCTTTTTAAGCTTTTATTTTTTTGTGACTTACCAGAGTTTTAAATACCTTATAGAATATTTTTAAGGTTTTTTAAAAATTTATAAAACGAAACACATATTGCTAATTAAAAATCTACGATAATAATACAACCTAATTCAAGTGAATGGAAACAAAAGATACAGAAGTTTTTTAGTAAAATAGGTTATTTGTTTTATGCAATAGCCTTTATTGATAAAAGGATAGTTACTCAGGAATCTAATAAAATAATAAAATGCGTAGAAAGATACTGGACCTTTAAAAATGAAAAAATAGGTTCTTCGCCAAAAAGTATGGTTTAAGAAAAAAGGTGATTTTATTTAATATAATCTACCCCATTAAGTAGTTTTAAATTAAGGCTTTTATTAGATAAATGACTCTTTCATAAAATTTTGTTTTTTTATAAAACCTTTAATCCACAACTTTTGGCGAAGAACCAAAAAAATAGATAGTAGCGCCATTATTTATAAAGCTATTGAAGATTTAATTATTCAAAAAATGCCAGGGGAAATGGCTTTCGATAATTTTAAAAATTACTATACTACTAATACATTACTTTTTTCGGATCAGATCCATAAGGATATTACCAAAACTGTGGAGGGGATTGCTTTGAGTTATAGAGGGAAAAATAAACAGGAAATAGCTTTACTTGGGAGGATTAAACAATTGTTTAGGCACTAATCTAGCGTTTCACTTTTTTTAAATTACAAAACTACATTTGATCTATAGAAAGATTTGTAGTAAGTATTGAACTAGCATTGCCTCTAATTGATCCCGTAGTGGTCATTGCCTGATTAAAATCAGAGCTTGAAGCAAGTGCAATATGTGTATTACCCGTTACTGTACCATAATTTGGATCAAATCCAATCCACCCTGCACCAGGGATAAATACTTCGATCCAAGCATGAAGTTCGTAACTGGGGTTTTCTACTTGAATATAATAATAACCACTTACAAAGCGAGTAGCAATACCTAAATTTCGTAGTAACTGGATTTGCATCCAAGCTAAATCTCTACAAGATCCTTTTTTTGATCAAAAGTTTTATTCGGTTAAAAAGGAGATCCTTCGTGGCGGTAAGCTAACTCAAAATCGTTATGGATTGTTTGAGTAAGATTAGTCAGGAAATTAATGGTGTCGGTTGACATTTTTAAAATGTTATTGCCATAATTTCCTAAAGGTTGATTAATAAATATTTTTTGTAAATAAGCATATAATCCTATTTTTAACTCCTCAGTGTAAATAAAAGGAATGTTTAGATATTGCGAAGGATAAATAATAAAACTTAATGGATTATATTCAGAAATTGATATTATTGAAGTACTGCGTATTACAAGTTTACTTGCCGTATTACTAAACCATATAAACTGGATCGTATTATTTTCAGAATCAGCTTGTTCTTTAAGTCCAATAGGATTAGGAAAAATATCCAAATCAAAGAAGTCCAAAGAGCAAAATGGTGTTTCCTTTGGTTTTAATCTAAGTTGATGAGGTTCCAAATATACTTTTGAGTTAAAAGTATATTTAGTTTCGTGAATAATTTTAAACTTCATTATAGCTAATTAAATCCAGATGTAATAATTCGGTGATTCGTAAATTTCCTGAAATATTTGTTATCATTTTATTATTACTAGTTTTGAATTTGATTTATAATATTTTCGGAACAGAAAAATGAATCATAAAAAGCATTAGATACCTCATTTAATTCTTTTTGAAAAGCATCTAAATATTCGTGTAGTCCTGTCTGAAATATGTCATCTATATCCGCATAACTTAATTTAGATTTAAGTTATCGTAATTTTTTTTCTGCTTTATTGGAAAAGCCTTCATTACTTCCAGTAATGTTATGTAAGGATTGCTCTGCTCTCATCAGACATTGCATCATTGATCTTGGAAACTCCTGATCTAGAATAAGAAATGCAGCAATTCCTGTTGGAGTTAGTTTTCCATTCTTTTTTCGATACATATCATATGCGCTTACCGATTTTAGCAATGCAGTCCATTGTATTAAATCGAGTGAAGAACCTACATCTTCTTGTTTAGGTAAAAGAATGTAATATTTGACATCCAATACTCTAGATGTCTTATCTGCTCTTTCAATTAATTGTCCAATTTTTCCAAAGTGCCATCCATCATTTCTAGAAATGGTGGTATCTAATATACCATCAAGTAACTGACATCCTGCTTTGACTTTTAAAAAGAATTTTCTGGGATCACTTTTTTGCCATAATTTTTTTTCAAATCCTTCTTTTACTAAATAGTATAAAAAATTGATTTGCTCCCATACTTCTTTAGTTATTTCGGGTCGTATAGCTCTAGCATTTTCTCTTGCTTTTACAAGGCTGTTATAAATAGGATTTGGGTTATCTCTATCAAAACCTAAAAAATAAATAATTTTACTTTTATCGGCATTATCATACTACGATTCATATAATTCCCAATCTCCGGTAGTTTCAACTAAAGGTCTCCATTGTTCAGAAACTCCAGGTGGTAACTCTAAGGAAAGGTTAAAATTTACATCCATAAATCGAGCATAGTTTTCTGCGCGTTCAATATGCCTGTTCATCCAATAAATGGTATCTGCAACTCTACTAATCATTTCTCTAATTTTTATGCTAAAATCCAGGTGTCTTTACTTCCCCCTCCTTGTGATGAATTCACTACTATAGAACCTTTTTCTAAAGCTACTCGTGTTAATGCTCCTGGTATAATTTTAATATCCTTACCGTATAAAATATAAGGTCTTAAATCTACATGTCTTCCTTCAATACTATCATCCGTCAGAGTAGGTACTCTTGATAGATTAATCATTGGCTGTGCAATATAATTTCTTGGATTATTCTTTATTTTTTCAACAAACTCATCTTGTTCTGTTTTAGTAGATTTAGGTCCAACTAACATTCCCGTAACCGCCAGAAGCATCCGTTTGTTTAACTACTAGGTTACCTATGTTTTTAAGAACATAATCTAAATCATCTTTTTCTGCACAAATGTAGGTTGGTACATTTTCCAACAAAGCTTCTTCTCCTAAATAGTATTTTATAATTTTAGGTATATAAGCATATACAGCTTTGTCATCCACAATACCAGTACCTGGAGCATTAACTAATACAACATTCCCCTCTTTATATGCTTTAAATAAATCAGGAGTTCCTAGCATCGAATCTTTATTAAAAGTTAAGGGGTCAATAAAATCTTCATCTAATCGCCTATAAATCACATCCACTTTTTGTAAGCCTCTTGTTGTAATTTTATAAACGTAGTCATCTTTAACAACAAGATCTTTACCTTCAACTAAACCTGCACCAATTTGTAGTGCTAAGTAAGAGTGCTCAAAGTATGCGGAATTATAAATTCCAAGAGTAAGCACTGCTATTGATGCTGGAGTATTTTCAGTTAAAGATTCTAGCATATCTCGTAAACCATGTGAATAATCAGAAACGGGTCTTACTTTTAATTTTTCGAATAATTCAGGAAAGGTACGTTTTAGGATTTCCCTATTTTCCAACATATAAGATACTCCTGAAGGACAGCGTAAGTTGTCTTCGAGTACGTAATATTTGCCATCTGCACCGCGAATCATATCACTACCTGTAATATGACACCAAACCCCTTGTGGGGGTTTTAACCCAATACATTGTTTTAGGTAGGATGCGCTAGATAGTACCAATTCTTTTGGAATGATATTCGTTATAAATATCATCAATAAACATATTAAGAGCAGTAACTCTTTGCTTTAACCCCCTTTTCAAGATACTCTTATTCTTCGCAATTAATTATTCTTGGAATTATATCCAAATGCAATATTCGCTCAACTCCTTGATTATCATTGTAAACATTAAAGGTCATTCCTAATGAGAGCTGTGCACGGTCAGTGGAGTGTTGAAGAAAATTTAATTTTTTCTAACCTATTTTTTCTAATCTTTCAAGAAATAATTTGTAGTGAGGTCTTGCAGTTCCATTTTCATCAAACATCTCGTCATAGAAACCACTGGTAGCATAGTTTTCAAAGTTTATTTTTGCCATTATACTTTTTTTGATTGTGATATTTAAGATATCTAGCTTCAAGGTATTGAAAATTTGACCTTCAAGAGGAGTTTTTGAGGGGATTTTTTTCAATTAGTCTTTTAAATCTTCGCAGATTATAAAAATGTCCTCATTAATATATTTTATTCCTTCTTCCAAAAGTCGGTTTAAAGTTTTTAGACGAATTGTCAAATTTTAAGAAGATAAATGTGAAATTTAACCAGTCGTGGAAATATTTTAAAATAAAGCTTTTAAATAGTTATCAATTTAAAGTAAAATATTATTTAGATCTATTTTCTATTATTACATTTTGCTTTTCCAGTAACTCTGTTAGCCTATGTAAAAGTTCGATATTTTTTGGTGTTTTAATCGTGGTGTCTTTAGGGTCCTCCCCTCTTGTTTTGAGTGTATTCATAAATTTTACAACTAAAAATACTGTAAATCCAATTATTAGGAAATCCACTCCCGCCTCGATTAATTTACCATAACCAATAACAATTTGCTCAAGTTTTGTTATTCCATTTTCAATAATGGCCTCTCGCAAAACCCACTTCTTATTTGCCCAATTCGTACCATCTGTTAATAATGACAGCGGAGGCAAAAATATTTCTTTTACTAAAACATTAATGACTCTGTTAAAAGCAGCACCAATAATAACACCAATAGCAATGTCTATCATATTACCCTTAACTGCAAATTCTTTGAATTCGTTTAATAATTTAAATGTCCTAATTTTCATATTTTAAGCTTTTGTCAAATGATAAGTGCTAAGTATTTATTGTTTTGATACTTTTTTAAGATAGAACTCGTTTAAACTTTTTTCAATTGGCTGCAAAATGATCTTTTTCACTCACTTTTTATCATTTTTTTGTTCCGTAGCGATGCTATGCAACCATAAAATGATTTCAATTGAGCAAAAAATCTCTATT
>Ga0209595_100147_pt1 | contig 24151 bp, 19 predicted proteins | sample Porto_4metaG_FD_187427 | JGI IMG/M metagenome (GOLD analysis project Ga0209595, IMG submission 187427) | Marine algal microbial communities from Porto, Portugal - Porto_4 metaG (SPAdes) (version 2) | ecosystem: Host-associated > Algae > Red algae > Unclassified | place: Portugal: Porto...
TGACCGATCGCTATCTGAGTAATCGTGCTCAAATGCGCCCAACCAATAGACCGCCTTTTGACCCAGATACCTTGTGGTATCTCAAACATGGACGTTGTCCGATTATGACTGAGCTTGTTGATGTGGTCGATGAGGCCACCCTAAATGCCATGCCTATTGAAGCTGTCGCGATACTAGACCGTATCAACGGTAAGCTAAAGCGTTACCGTGAGTGGAGTAGTGAGCTGAACGAACAGCAACAGCAGCAACATAATGAGCGTCAGTTCGTCATCGATAAATTAGTATCCGAAAGTATCCCTGAGGCATTACATCATTATGAGCAGCTACAACGCTTTAGTCCGCATCGCACTAAGAATAACATGGTGCAGGGCAAGATGACTGCTGGTGATATGCTGACAGATTTGTTCTTAGAGATTGATTATGAGCTTGACGAATTGTTAGATGAATTGCATCAGACAGTCTTAAACCGCCTTGCCTCAACCCACCGCTATGTTAAAAGCCGTACGCAAAGTTAAATTTTCGCTGATGACACTCCTCTCGTACATTTGCAAAGGTTAAGTATTATCAAGAAACACAATCGACCCAGTGCATAACAATATAGGGCTTTAATAGAGCCTTATTTTTTTGTTTAATAATAACAACCATAAAAAATCAGCCACGACATTCTGATAAGTAATAAGGACAATATAATGACCCAAATGACTGCAATGTTCGTAATGTTTGTTTTGTATGGGCTGTTGCCAGCGGCTGGGTTATATCTAGGTTATCGTGGCATTAAAAAAGTCACAGCACCCAAAATGCTCGAATATAAGGCAATGCCGCAACTGGGTTATATACCTGAAAAAAGCCTACCCGTCGACGTTAAAACTGCTCTGGAGCAAATTAACACAAAAGGCGAAAAGCTGCGTGTCATGTATGGCGATACCAATAACGATGGTAAGATTGATGACAAAGACACTGTCAACGAAACTTATATTATGATTCAAAACCTAATGGATAGGCACGTGCCACAAGCCGTCGCTGACTATCGTCGCTTGCACGATTTAGATGTGACGGATAGTGCGCTTGCTGATACTACCAAGATTAAGCATTCTAATGTCACTGGCAAAGAAGCCTTGTTAGACGTGCTTAAGACAATTAACACACAGTTCGATGACCTGCTCAACGCGTCATATCATCAAGACGGTCAAAAGCTACTCGCGACCAATCGCTATCTCCAAAAACGTTTTGACAATCCTGCTAGCAACACAGATATTCAAAAGCCTGATAGCAATGCCAGTAATAATGTTAGCAGCGATGTAAATATCCAAGCGATTGAAAGCCCAACTGGTGAAAATGTGAACGCTAAAGACATTAAGCTATAAATACAAAGTTGAATGGTGAAAGGGTAAAGAGCAAGCGTATATGAGTATCTTAATAGGCATCGGTATTGTAACGACCGTCACTACCTTTTATCTAGGTAGAAAAGGCTGGCAGGCTTTTCATAAAGCCGTCGGTATCTCACCTGGCGTACTCACTTATCAAGATTATGATGCTCCCTTGTCATTAGCCACATTAAGCTTGCAGCAGTTAACGTTAAATAAACAGCACTTAAAAAACTTGTCAGAGCAGCAACTATGCCAGTTAAAACGTATCGATGAGAAAGTAAGCAGCTATCATGCTTATCAAGCAGCCATACAAACTCAGAATAAGACACCAGCGATAACAGAAGCACAGTTTGTATTAAATAAAATGCTGCAAACACGGTTACCCGAAATGCTAGCCACTCATTACCAATTAACAAATATAAATGCCAATAATGGGAATAACGATAAGAGATTGGAAGCTAGTGAGTTATTGCAGAGTGTTTTGGATAATATTGAACAGCGTTTGGATAGACTACTGGCACAAATGGACGAGGAGCAGCTACAAGAACTGCGAGTCATGAAACACTATATTAATAGCCATGATAGCTAAGCCGCTACTTTTATACTAAGCGACTGTGACTTCTGTAAACTGTGACGCCTATAAAAAGACACAAAAAAAGCGGTCAATGACTATTTATCATTGACCGCTTTTTTATGCTTATCCTAAATCTATTTAAGACTTAGAATAATGTTAAACCAATTTAACTAGCGCTTATCATTGCGATCACGGGTGTTACGTGTACCGCGGCTAGCAGGGCTAGCACTACTTTTAGGTTTCGCGCTGCTGTTGCGGTTATCGCTACGGGTGTCAGTGCGACGCGCTTTAAGCGGCTTGTTTCTGATACGTTCTTGTTTTTCTTTAGCAGCGCCATGTAGACCCGTGCCATAACGTGGACGCAAGCTGACCAAATCCGTCAATGTATTGATTTCTTTTTTATCAAGCTCTAAGAAACGACCAGTACGTAGCTCTTTTGGTAGAACAATCGTGCCATAGCGCGTGCGTAGTAGACGACTAACTTTTAGACCTTGTGATTCAAATAAGCGACGTACTTCACGGTTACGGCCTTCTTTTAGCTGGACGTGATACCACTTGTTGACGCCTTCGCCGCCGCCTTCTTTGATGTCTTCAAATTTGGCAAGGCCATCTTCTAGCATGACGCCAGCGGTCAATGCACGAGCGATATCAGGCGTTACTTCACCCAATACACGTACCGCATATTCACGCGTGACTTCACCAGATGGATGCATCAAGCGATGCGCCATTTCGCCATCATTAGTAAATAACAATAGGCCAGTTGAGTTGATGTCCAAACGTCCAACCATCACCCAGCGGTCATGCGTCAACTTTGGCAAACGTTCAAAGACAGTTGGGCGGCCTTCTGGATCTTTAGCAGAGCAAACTTCGCCTTCAGGCTTATAGTAAGCGATAACACGGCGACGTTTCTCGTTTTCAGAAGTGTATTTGATTTGACGGCCATCAACGCGAATCTCATCACCTTGCGAGACGCGATCACCGATGGTCGCAGGACCGTTATTAACCGTTACGCGGCCAGATTTGATGACTTCTTCCATTTGACGGCGTGAACCAAGTCCCATACGGGCGAGTGCTTTCTGTAATTTTTCGTCTTTCATCATAATATCCTTGAGTCGGTGGGTTTACATTTCTCAATGTAAAAAATTGGATTGACTATTCTACGCTATTTTAACAAATTTAGCACGTAAACCAATACCTTACTGGTTATTAATGTATAAACAAACATGGTGCTAATCAATAAAAGTTTATTAATCGTATACGAAATATAGACTCGAAGACTCTTACCGACTGATAGTATCAATGATTACATAGATACAAACACTTACACTATTTCGGCATTAAAAGGATAGTTCCAATCATAAATGTAAACGAAACAAGCCTTCATTAAATTAAAGTTTTTCAAATTAAAAATAAAAACTCCATTTATTAAGAAGCTGTTTTCACTTCCGTTTTTTTATCGATCAGTAACCTGAAAGTCGATATAAATTTTCGCAATTAACCGTAAGCAGAGGGTTTGATGAGAAATTACAAAATAGTTACTTAATTATTTTATGACAGATTATATGTATTGCACTGAATATAGTTTAGGTGTATATTTATTAAATATATTCTTTTTTACGAATATAAATGCTGTAGTTAGGTTTACTGGTTTGATTCACAAATATAAATATGAGTAACTGTTATGGTTAATAAATATTTCATTTTTGTACACAAACGCTTCTTGGTAATGAGCATATTTTGCTTATTTCTAATGGGGTTGTTTAGTGGCTGTACGATCAACTCAGGACTTCAGTCAGGAAATCTTCCTGAATCTGGCACCTTTACCGCAGAAAACGGCCTTCAATTTCATATTCAGCCTTTAAGTCTGGCAACTTTACCGCGTACAGCGCCGCCTACTTTTACTCAAGATCTCTCTCATTTGATCAAAACCTCTGGACGAGTCAATTACGGCATTGCGAAAGGGGATGTGCTGAATATCATCCTTACCAATTATCCGGATATTAATGCGTCAACTGCTAGTTTAACGGTAGATCAACAAGGGTATATACAGTTTCCATTGATAGGCAGAGTCCAAGCCAGTGGACTGAGCGTGCCGCAGTTCACCGCTACGTTGCAAAGCAAACTACAGCGCTATCTCAAATTCTCAGATCCTCAAGTCAAAATCATCAATTACCGTGGTAGCAAGTTTTTCGTAGATGGGGCGGTGAAGCAGTCTGGTGAGTTTGCTATTGCTGATGTGCCAGTGTCGGTATATGGGGCTATCTCTATGGCAGGTGGTACCACTGAGACTGGCGATTCAAATAACATTGTGCTAAATCGTCAGGGCAACAGCTATCGCTTAGGAGTGCAGTCACTACATAAAATGGGGATGTCTGCCAATCAAATCTATCTGCGGGATGGTGACTCTATCCACGTCAATAGCCAAAGCCGCAATAAGGTTTACGTATTGGGTGAATTTGGCAAAATTGAGCCAGTTGCGATTCCAGAACAGGGGCTAAGTTTGGCGCATGTATTGGGCGAGTCAAGTGGGCTAAATTCTAATACGGCTAACGCAGCCAAAGTGTATATCGTGCGCGACAACCCTCAGTACCAGTATACCAATATCTATTATGTCGACATGCAGAGCATCACAAGCTTGGCATTAGCCAGTCGCTTTGACATGCAAGCCAATGACATTCTTTATGTGGATCCAACAGGCTTGGCCCGCTGGAATCGTGTGATTAGCGCGATACTACCGTCAACCTCTGCCATAAACGTGATATCAGGGTTATAAATAATAGCTAGTGAAAATACTGGATGTGCTTTGAATTTCAATATTGAGATTAAGTGAGATAAGAATAGAAAGTAGAGTAATAGGTTTTATAAGGTGCGATAAGGCAGGGAGCAATCTAACTGCAGTCAAGGGCAGTTAGGGTCTTGAAGCTAAGCGAAAGCTATTAAGCGATTAACATTGAATAATGGGTATATGGTTATGAATAATATAGATTCAAAAGACCTATCGACACCTAAGGGTGACAACGACAATGACAACATCGACTTAACGGCGCTGGTTTTAGTTTTGTTGCGTGGCTGGAAAATCATAGCGCTCATGGCAGCAGTCGGACTCTTAATAGGTTTCTTTTATACACGTTATATCAATCCGACCTTCAAGTCTGATGCGCTGATCCAAATTGAAGAAAACTCCCAAGGAGTCGATGCGCTTGGTACAAATATCTCAGAGTTGGTTGGAGAAGAAGCGAGCAAGGCTGAGGCAGAAGCCGAGCTCATACGGTCTCGGATGATACTAGAGCCAGTCGTCGATATGCTACATCTAGACATCAAACTGACCGATCCTAATATTGGCTATCTCGATAAAATAACAAACGACCGCATTAATACTCAGTTGAACACAAATGATGGTGTGTCTTTGAGCACAAAAAACGGGATCGTACAAATCAATCAGTTCGATGTGTCACCAGCGTATTTAAACCAATCTTTTACGCTGTCACAGTCTGACACAGGATTCGTCTTGAGTAATGGACTAGATGATTTCAAAGGACAGTTAGGTCAGCCGCATCAGTTTAATGGGGTAAACGGTGAGATTAACATTACGGTGACTGAGCTACCTGCAGACGGTTACCCTATTGGCATCACTCAGCAGACCTTAAAGACCACGACAGATGCAATGAATAGCGCCTTGTCTGTGGAAGAAAAAGGTGATAAAACCAACATTATTCAGCTGTCGATGACAGGCACAAATCAACAGCAAATCACGACCACACTTGATCAGATAGTCCAGTCTTATATCGATCAAAACCAATCTCGGGGTACAGAAGAAACCACCAAAACATTGGCTTTCATGGAAACGCAGATTCCAGCATTAAAAGAAAAATTAGACACCTCTGAAGCTCAGTTCAATGAGTTTCGTAAAAAGCACGGCACCATCGATGTAGGTAAAGAAGCTGAGCTGTTACTAAATGAAAAGTCTCGAATCGATGAGCAGCTCAATGATCTCAAATTAAAGAGAGCAGATTTAACGACTTACTATACCAATGAACACCCACTTGTTATCCAGATAAATGAGCAACTAAAAGTACTCAACAGTCGAATAGGAGCGATAGGTAGCACCGTTGCAGGACTGCCTGAAATACAGCGAGAGTTTTTAAAGCTATCGGAAGATACAGCTATTAATAGAGAGATTTACCTCACACTGCTCAAAAATTATGAACAACTAAAAATCGTTAGAGCTGGTCAGGTTGGTTATGCCCGTATTCTAGATAGACCGACCAGTACCTTCGATGCCATTGCGCCAAACAAATTCCAAATTATGCTGCTGGCGCTACTCGTAGGTACTGTACTTGGGGTAATGCTGGTTTTAATCAGAAACTTAATTAGAAATGTCGTAAAAGACCCAGAGCATCTAGAGTCTAAAACGGGAATTCCTGTCATTGCAACGATTCCACGTTCGACCTCGATATCTAAGCTAGGTAGGAACAAAAAAAATACTGGCCGGATGCTTGCGCACGTTGATCACAACGGCTTGAGCTATGAAGCAATTAAAAATTTACGGACAAACCTTTTATTCGGTAAGACGACGAAGACAGTAGATAAAAAATCCGCTCAGACCATATTAATCACTGGAGAAAGCCCAGGTGTCGGTAAATCTTTTATCACGGCTAATTTATCTGAAGTATTTGCACAGCTTGGTAAAAAGGTACTGATTATCGATGGAGATATGCGTTTAGGGGAGCTGCATAAAATGTTTGGTATGAATCCAGACAGTGGTCTCACAGATTATTTACTGCAGGATAAAGATAGCTCTCTAACAGATAATGAGCCTCGATTAGATAATGATATGGCTAAATTAAACCTTGAAAGCTTTATTCAGCCGACTGGTATGGAGCATATTGACCTTATATCACGGGGACGACCGTCGCATAATCCGACTTCGTTATTGATAGGAGAGAGGTTTAATCATTTGATGGCAGCGCTCAAAACGAAGTACGACTATATCGTTATCGATGCGCCTCCTATATTGGCTGCATCAGATGCCATGGTGTTGGCACAGCACGCAGACAAAGTACTTATCGTCACCAAATTTGATCATTCAGTAGAAGGTCAGCTGGTCTATGCCATCAAACAGATGAGTAAAGCAAACGTACAAGTCGATGGCATCATCTTAAATGACATACAGCAAAGTATTTTGAATAGGTACAGCTATCACTACCATTATGCTTATGGACACAATTCGTAGTCAGCTATTGTCCATAGAAAACGAGCGTCATAACTTAAGTAGGTGGATCTTATGTTTATAAAAACAGAGTCTAACAATGCTTATCAAACGCCAAGCGACCTCAATCAATGGTCGAAGCGTATGACGCTGTTTTTATTAGCCTTACCACGCTTTGCTAAATGCTCTATCTTATTTGTCATCGACTTTTCGGTTGCTGTCCTTTGCTTGGTAGCGGCATTGGCATTGCGTCAAGGTTATGTCGATGATCAAATCGGCCTTACGGTATTAGCTTTTTATGCATTGATACCTGTTGTTAGCTTATATCTGATTGGCTTTTATAGAGGCGCCTCTAGAGGGTTTTTCGATGCGGCGATGGGTCGAGTTTTACAGCTGTTTTTGTTACTTATTATCGTTTATCAGTTCATCATTTATGTGAATCCAGTATCAATGATGCCGCGCTCAGCGCCAATCATATTTTTGTTCTTATTCTTTATTTGGTTGTGGAACAGTCGGCTAATGATTCGTGGGCTGCTGAATCGACTACAGAAACCAGATAATCAAAGTAGCCTAGATAGTTGCTGCGATAACGTGATTATTTATGGTGCAGGATCGGCTGGTAGAGAACTATTAGAGAGCTTGAGACATTCTCATAAATACAATGTAGTGGCATATATCGATGATGATCCGCAGCTGATAGGGGCTTATTTACATGGTAAAAAAATATATGCCGCTCATGCGCTACCCTGGTTAATAGAAAAATTAAATGTCGCGCAAGTGATTTTGGCAATGCCTTCTATGAGCCGCGGTCGTAAAAAACAGATTATGGATAGCCTGTCAGGCGTTTCTGTCAAATTAAAAGATTTACCGAGCTTACGAGAGCTTGCTGATGAGATCGTAACAGTCAGCCATATACGGCCAGTTGATATATTAGATGTGCTTGAAAGAGAGACTGTAGAGCCAGTTGCTGAGCTCCTCCAAAAAAATATTACGGGTAAAAATGTACTCGTGACGGGGGCAGGTGGTTCTATTGGGAGTGAGTTATGCAGACAAATCATGAAAAACAAACCTGCATGTTTGGTGTTATACGAGCAGTCTGAATACGCTTTGTACACAATCGATCAGGAACTTAGAAGCCTTGTTTCTAGTAACGTCACTAGCAATGTCATTAGTAGTATTGAATATCAAGATACTGAGATTGTCAGCATCATTGGAAGCGTGGCTAACGAAAAAAAATTAATCAATATATTCGAAAAATACCATATAAAAACGATTTATCACGCTGCAGCGTATAAACATGTACCGATTGTCGAGTCCAATCCATTTGAAGGCACAATCAACAATACTAAAGGTACCTACCATTGTGCCTGTGCTGCGATAAAGGCTCATGTTGATACGTTTGTACTGATTTCTACTGACAAAGCAGTACGACCGACCAACGTGATGGGAGCCTCCAAACGTTTGGCTGAGCTTGTCTGCCAAGGATTGAGCCAAAGCAATAGTCATACGTGTTTTAGTATGGTGCGTTTCGGTAATGTCTTAGGTTCATCAGGCTCCGTAGTGCCACTTTTTACCAGACAAATTGAGCAGGGTGGTCCGATTACCATCACTCATCCAGACATCACGCGCTATTTTATGACTATACCGGAAGCAGCCAGTTTGGTTATCCAAGCAGGGGCTATGGCGTTCGGTGGTGAAGTATTTGTACTTGATATGGGAGCGCCCGTCAAAATTGTGGATCTTGCCAAACGTATGATTCGTCTGACAGGGTGCGAGCTAAAAGATGCGAGCAATCCTAATGGTGATATTGAAATTGTGTTTACTGGATTGAGGCCGGGTGAGAAGCTTTATGAGGAGTTAATCATAGGCGAAGATAATATAGAAACCACGTTTCATCCGTTAATCATGCAAGCAATGGAGCATAGTTTTCCATTGGAAGACATCGAAGCTATCTTGTTTGAGTTTATCGAAAGATCAAAGCGGCACGATACTCAATGGTTGAAAGCACAGTTTAGGACCTTCGTTGAAGGCTACCGAGAAGGCGATGATGCTGATGCTGAAAAGATAAATACAGAGCAATTAGAGGTAGTCGGTTGAGTAGTAGTGTTTGTTACTAGGTAAGGATATTAAATAGCGGTGACAAGGTTAATATTGAAAAGATGATGAAATCACTTATTGGTAAGATTGTTTAGGATATGGTGATTTATATAAATGCTGTGACATACCAAATTGGATAATGAGTAATGACCTCTGAAGTGTTTTTATCGATACAGAGCGTAATCAGTCGATTGAAAACCAGTCACTTTGTACGAGATGTGGCTATGGTTGGAGGGGGTATTGCTGCTGGTCAGGCAATCGCTATAGTCTTTATGCCGTTTCTCACCAGATTATATAGTCCTGAAGATTTTGGTATCGCTGCCGCATTTGCCGCAGTCATCAGTATTATTACTCCGATTGCGACCATGGGTTATGCCAATGCCATTGTGATGCCTGATAGTGACGAGGATGCCGCTGCCATTATTAGATTATCTGTATTACTCAGTTTGTTTATAGCGGCTATAGCGTTGATCGCTGTCTATTTCGGAGATGTTTATTTGGCACGATGGACGGGTATGGAAAGTGCACCATATATGTTGTATCTCATACCGTTGACGCTATTGGCTGGCGCGTTTCTATCTGTTGCTGATCAGTCTGCTATCAGAGTAGGTTTGTTCAAAGCCAAGGCTCGTGCTTATGTAGAGAGCAAGCTTGTGACAGATACCAGTAAGTTGATAGGTGGTGTATTGGCACCTTCTGGTATGTTGCTTATTTTATTAACGATAGCAGGACAGCTCACGAATTTTATGATGCAGATGCTTCGGGTACCTAGGATTGGTGTATTAAATGTCCGAAACTGGTTTGGCACGGTTGGTATTCGTAATGCTGCTATATCGCAGCGTGACTTTGCCATATATCGTATGCCGCAAAGTATGCTTAATGCTGCTTCAGTAGGGCTGCCAACTATCTTGTTAGCATCACTATTTAGTGCTTCTTCTGCTGGGCAGTATTCGTTGGCTGTTCTGGTACTTGGTGCACCAGCGATGTTGTTAGGGCAAGCTGTTGGAGAGGTTTTTTACCCTAAGATTACGCGTGCGATCACAGCAAAGTCACCAGAAGCTTATCAATTTTTATTAAAAGTGACGGTAATTCTATTGGTGGTTGGTATTGTTCCATTCGGTACAGTGTTCGTTTTTGGCGATTATCTTTTTTCTTTAGTGTTTGGCACAGAGTGGGCATTAGCAGGGAGTTATTCGCAGTGGCTTTCTATTTGGCTTTTGATCAGCTTGGTATCAGGTGCGAGTACTGCGGCATTGCCAGCATTACGTTTGCAGCGCTTTCTTTTGATTAGAGAGATTTTTGCAGTGATATTTCGTGCTGCAGCGCTGTATATAGGTTTTTACGTTTTTGAGTCAGATATGGTAGCTATTGCCCTGTTCTCATTTGTTGGGGTATTGCTTAGTTTATCTATCGTTTATGTCGCTTTTCGGCGTCTTGTTCATATTCATGAAGTGCCGCAGTAGGTAAATGTTTTGACTGCGTTAGATGGCACAAAGGATATGCATTAGAAGTCTCAACTTAAGAGGCTCACTATGATTTCAGTTATTATCGCCGCATTTAATGCCGCCGCTACTATTGATCGTTGTATTAGTAGTATTGACGTTGCAAAAAAAAGCCATGAGATTGAATTGATCGTTATTGACGATGGTTCTAATGATGACACTGCTAGGTTGTTGCACAAGTGGGAAAGTGATAAGACATGGATTACGGTGAAATATCAAAAAAATGGGGGCGTGGCAGATGCTCGTAATACTGGACTTGATATCGTAACTGGCGACTATATCGTTTTTATAGATGCGGATGACACTATCGATGATTGGTATTTTGACTTTGTCATTGCACAAACGGTTAATCGGGATATCGAAATGTTGGCGTTTGGTCATAAGCGCATAATGTTAGATGGCTCTGTTATCGAGCGCCATAACATTACAGCAGAATATTCACGGCAAGACATTAAAATGCTACAGCTCAGAGTGACAGAGAATAGAAATATATATTGGTATGTAACTACCAAAGTTTATAGCAAAAGCCTGATAGCGGATTTGCGGTTTAATTGTGACATAAAACTTGGTGAAGACGGTATTTTTAATATTGAGTGCTTGGGGAAAGCGAACCATTTATCTGTCGTACCCGACTGTCCATATAACTACTATGAAAATGTTACTTCGATGACGAGTTTGCAATATAAGCCAGGGCTACTAGAGTCTATTGAAGCAGACTATAACGCTAGAGTCAGGATACATGACTGGACTATCAGTGCTACTGAGAGGCAAATACTGCTATCAGATTTCGCCCGTAGTTATATCGAGCATATGCTGCCATATTTACTCAATAATTTGGCTCATATTCAGATGAGAAAACGCCATGCAGAGTTGATAAAAATACGCCAATCTTTCGTTTATCAGAACTGTTTGCCACATTACCATCAACGACATCCAGCACGCGGTATTCGTATCTTAATTTCATGTTTTTCACGACGTTGGTATGTGATGACATTGGCTTTTTTGCAGCTGTCTTGGTCTAAAGCGAAGGTAAAAAGACATGTTTAACATTGATTTGTTTCCTCAGGCTTTAAAAAGTGACGAAAATGGACAGACTCGTTCTTGTTTGCTGCAGCAAACAACCATGGGTGAAAGTGTCACTGAGCAAGAGTTGTGGTTTTTGTATCCTATCAATCTGCTCATGCCAGAAGACGATGATTGCGACTCTTATTTGTTAGCCACATTGTTGCCTGCGATGCAACTGCGTGCGGCTATTCGGGTTCATGGCAGTGTGTCCCACGAGCTATTAGCCAATCTGACAGAACTACAGTATGTTTGGAATAAATGGTTACCAGAGCGTTATTTTTTGATTGATATACAAGTTGGTCGTATTAGAGCGCGCGACTTACAAGTAGATGGTGCGATTGCTGCATTTTCTGGTGGCGTGGATGCTCAATTTACCGCTTATCGTCATGCGACAGGCAGAGCAGGATATGCCACGCGAGATATTAAGGCAGGGGTTTTTGTGCATGGCTTTGATATACCCTTAGATGATACAGAAGGTTTTGATAGTGCTGTAGATATAGCAACCAAAGTACTTTCTGATATTAACGTGGCTCTACTGCCAGTTAAGACGAATGTTCGAACATTATGGTCTATCGATTGGGAAGAATATCACGCGGCTGCCATTGCTTCCGTTCTATCTGGATTGAAACGATATGCAGGAATTGGACTCATCGGTAGTGGCGATTCTTATGATGTATTACTTACTCCATGGGGTTCACATCCCATAACAGATCCATTATTGAGCTGTGGTAATTTTAGGATTATTCATGATGGTGCAGGGTTTCGTCGATCTGAGAAATTAATCATTCTTTCAAATTGGTCTATAGGCATACGAAACCTACGTGTTTGCTGGGCTGGTAATAAGCATGATAGAAACTGCGGTCACTGTGAGAAATGTGTACGAACTCGACTGAATCTCTTACTTGCAGGTGTTGATAACCCTGCTTGTTTTGACACTCCGATAGATTTGTCACTTTTCAGGTTCATGGTTCTGAAAAGTGACGCAGTACGCATAGACTGGTCTCTCATTCGTCAAGAAATGATTGAAACGGGCAGGGGTCTTGAGTGGCTTCCATACATTGAAAAAGTACTCAAACGTAAATCATCTCCAAAATTGAGTGGGTTATTTCCTTTTGGGTCAAAGCGTCGCATGTGGGTAAAAAAGATGTTAATGAGAAATAAATAAGGGAGTGTCAAAATGAATACTACCGCCATAAAAAAGCTCATACCACTTAGACTAAAAAAACACTTAGTTACTTATATGGGCTCGCGAGATTTTCCTTTGCCTAGTAGTAATCGATGCTTCATTTTTCTGGCGGCTGACTACGGTAATATTGGTGATATCGCTATCTCTTATGCTCAAAAGCAATACTTGCACCATGTGATGACTGATTATGAAGTTGTCAGTGTTCCTATTAGTCAAACCAGATTGGTGCTTAATTCGATTAAACAACAAATACAACACAGAGATATTGTCACTATTATTGGGGGAGGCAATATGGGTAGTTCGTATCCTGATATTGAGGAGCTGCGCCAATTAGTTATCAATACATTTCCTAAGAATCGCGTTGTGTGTTTTCCTCAGACCTTGGATTGGAGTGATTCTGCTAAGTCTAAGCGAACATTGCATCGTATCGTAAACGTCTACGCCAAGCATCCAGATATACACATTTTCGCTAGAGAGTCGATGACAGCGGCCAAACTTATCAAGCTTTTTGCCGAGTATAGCAATGTCCATGTTGGTCTTGTGCCAGATATCGTTATGAGTGCAAACGCAGCAGTACTTGGGACGACAAATGACATAGAGTCTTCAACTATTCTGCGATGCTTACGAGATGACAAGGAAGCTGCGCTATCAGGTGAGCAGTATGCAATGATAGACAAAGCCTTAACAGATACTGGCTATCATATTGAAAAGACAGATACCCATGCTGGCGGCTCTCAATTGGACGAAGTGCATTGCAAAAAATTACTGACTGACAAGCTTAGTCAGTTTCGTGCTGCAAAATTGGTTGTGACTGACCGCCTACATGGCATGATTTTATGTTTACTATCGGGTACACCTTGCTTGGTATTGCCGAACTCCAATCATAAGATAAGGCAAACGCAGTTAGACTGGTTACGTAATCATCCAAGACTCGTGTTTTTAGAGTTAGATGAGGTTGCTGAGATTTCGAAACATATCGACAAACTGCTATCCCTGTCTCATGGCACCATGACTGAGTCACCCGTTCATATCAATGAATACCATGAGTTAGAAAAGTCGGTGGTTATTATATGACTAGCGTAGCAGAGCCATTGGTGAGCATTATCGTGCCAGTATACAACGTCGCGTTATATATCGACGCGTGCTTAGAGTCTATCAAGCAGCAAACGTATCAGAATATTGAAATCATTGTCGTTGAAGATTGCTCTACTGATAATTCAAAACAAGCGCTTACCTTACATCTCACAGATAAGCGTATAAGAGTCATTCAACATAATAAAAACAGCGGTCTTTCTGCTGCTCGTAATACTGGTATTAAGTCTGCGATAGGCGACTATATGATGTTCGTTGATTCTGATGACATTGTAGATACTCGCTTAGTAGCAGCTTGTGTAGATTGCGCTCTTACTACCAATGCAGAAGTAGTGACATATGGTTTTGCACCGTTCAAAGAGGAAGCGGCAGAGAATGAACTACCGTATCCAGCTGCTAGCTTGGCATACGAGACAACTAAGATAGACGATTCGTATTTTAGCCTACCGCATTTTGCATGGCTAAAATTTATTAAATCCAGTGTCGTGCAAGCAGCTGCTCTAAGTTTTCCAGTGGGTTTGTATTACGAGGATTGGCCTTTCCATTGGCATCTTGGCTTATCTACTAAGGTTAGATATCAGTTGCCTATTAATTTTTACCTGTATAGACAGCGAGGCACGTCGATTACGGGTTCAACAGATAAAAAGTTATTAGACCTATTTATTATTCATTCAGAAGTCATGAACCTAGTAGAAGACTATCAAGCGGATGACGTTAAAAAGATACTTGCCAATAAAATCAGACAGAGTCATTGGAGCATTCTCACCCGTATAGATAATGAGTATTTAGCAAGAGCATTAGCACAAGCTAAAAAAGCAGATAAAGCGCTACGATTAAAAGGTTATCAGAACAATTTGACGTTAAGAAATATAGTAATCAGCAATATAGTACGTATGCCAAGCCAAATCGCGCTGCCTATAATGCAGGTGCTTCGTCAAGCATTAAAGAAAGAAACAAGGTTAAAAGGAAGCAAATTGGAAATAGTTACGAGAAGCAAAGTTGGCTTTATGTTTCTTAAAAGGTAAATGATATGACTATCCGAAGAGTACTGCACATAGTGGGAAAAATGGATCGTGCTGGAGCAGAGACCATGCTTATGAATTTATATCGTCATATAGATCATAGCCAGATTCAGTTTGATTTTATCACTTTTACCGACGAGATCGGCGACTATGACGCTGAGATAACAGCATTGGGCGGTAGGGTTATACCGATTTTAGCTGGTCATTCATTAACACGTATGCTCAAACTTAAAAAATTCCTTAAACAGCAGCCTGATTATCAAATCGTTCATGCTCATATGCTATTAAACAATGCTTTTCATCTGTTGGCTGCTAAAGGTGCTGGCGTGCCGCATCGCATTTCGCACTCTCATAGCACCAGTAATGGTAAAACCAATATTATTAAAAAGATATATGAGCAATGGGCATTGATTACCAATCGTACATTGGCTACTAAGAGAATCAGTTGCGGTGACCATGCTGCAAATTACCTATTTGGTACTACGAAAGATGTGTGGCTATTGCCCAATGCTGTAGATATACAGAAGATGATGCCAGTCGCTAACCAATCACGGCATTATATCGATCAGGAGTTTGGTGCTAAAAAATTTGGAGATAAAGGGTTAAAAATCATCCAAGTCGGTCGTCTCAATGAAGTTAAAAACCATCAGTTTTCTTTAGAAATCGCTGAGCAGCTGAAAAAGCGTCAGATTGACTTTACCTTATATATCGTTGGACAAGGCCCATTGGAAGATCAATTAAGACGACAAGTGAAAGAGCAGGCTTTAGAGGATAGTATTAAGTTTTTGGGTATGCGTACGGATATTACTGAGTTAATGGCCAGTGCTGACTATATGATTATGCCATCCCTGCATGAAGGTTTCCCAGTGGTCTTAGTAGAAAGCCAGACAGTAGGACTTATGGCGTTGGTTTCTGATCAAGTGTCACCTGAAGTGGATTTAGGACTTGGACTTGTATGTTTTTTACCTATACAGTCAGCCAATGTTTGGGCGGATAGTTTGCTGAGTTTTCAGCCTCCAATATCCAATGCAGCAGAAATAATGAATGCGCTAAATCTACATGGCTTTAGCGCCGCGACCAATTCGCAGAAGTTAACGCAAATGTATTTGAATATGCGATAAGGCTTTTACTTAATATTCAGCTACTTTATAGAGGGTTAAATGCTTCCTTATCTGTTGGTTCTTAGCCTTGTTGTTTTCTGGATAGTACTGGAGAAAAAATCTCTCAATCGTACGTCTTCTTGGTTGCCGTTAATTATTCTGACTTTATTTGCAGGCGCTCGGAGTTATCGTGTCGGTACAGATACAGGGAACTATACCAGAAATTTTAATAATAAATTGAGCCCTGAGTCCTTTAGATTCAATGAAGATGTTGAGTACGGTTACCAGCTATTTGAGTATTCATTACTGCATGTGACAAATAACTATTTTTGGCTGCTGATCATCACCAGCTTGGTTATCGTCTATTGCTATTTGAAAGTCATCAAAAAATACAGTGTGAACTATTGGCTCTCTGTATTTCTGTTTATTACGCTAGGCGTTTATACCTTTTCATTCAATGGATTGCGTCAAGGAATTGCAATGGCTTTGTTTACTTTGGCTATTCCTTATCTGCTAGAGAAACGGCTTTTTCCTTATCTATTAATATGTGCCATTGCATCATTTTTTCATATCACGGCTTTATTTATCATTCCATTTTATTTCATTGTGAATTTGAGAGTGAAGCCAGCTTATAAAATACTTGCGACGTTTTTTGGGTCTTTATTCGTTAGTAGGTTGCTCGTATCTTATATTTCATCTACTAATGATCGATATGAAGACTATGCAAAAGTATCTGAAGAGTCGGGCGGGTTTTTGACACTTGGGTTTTACACCGTGCTTATGCTTTTAATAATAATTGCGAGCTATGTATATAAAATTAAAGATAAGGGCTTTCAACAGCTATTGATGTTTTATGCATCAGGCGTGGTTTTTGTTATACCGCTAGCGTTGTTGGGTACGAGTGCTTCAGGGCCGCAAAGAATCATTTCGTATTTCACATGGACTTTGGTTTTGTTACTGCCTGTGGTGTTGAAAAAGATAAATAACATTTATGTCTATATCATCAGTGTGTTTATCTTCCTTGCGTATTTCATATTGACAACATCAAGATTCAGCGATCTGAGTCCTTATATTATCAATCCTATGTTTGAGGTGTTCTGATGAAAAGTCATGCTTATATCTCAATTGGCATTCCTATCTATAACGCTGAAGCCTATTTGGCGACAGCCATAAAGTCGATATGGGCGCAGACACACGAGTTGTGGGAGCTTATCTTGATAGATGATGGTTCTACAGACAACTCGCTAGCAATAGCCAAACAGTTTGAGAAAATTGATAGCAGAATAAGAGTGATATCTGATGGTGCCAACAAAAAATTACCTGCTCGTCTGAACCAGCTTATTGATGAATCAAAATATGATTACATTGCCCGTATGGACGCTGACGATCTCATTCACCCAGATAGATTGGCTATTCAAATAAACTTTTTAGAGAATAATTCCAGTTACGACTTGGTATCGACTGGCGTAGTATCTATTGATGCTCAAAACAAGGTGTATGGCTGTCGTCATGTAGACGATTTATATACAGGATTTGAGAGTGTGGAGACTGCATATCCCATTGTCCATGCGTCTATTTTGGCAAAAAAAAATTGGTATGAGCGTAATAGATACGATGAGAATTATCCACGATCTGAAGATTATGACCTGTGGTGTAGAGCCATATCCAAACAGGATTTGCGCTTAGCCGTGCTCCCAGACTTGCTCTATTACTATAGAGAAGAGGGCAATCTGTCATTAGCAAAAATTGTTCGATCTTACAAAGATAGTCTTACAACATATAGTGAGTATAAAAAAACCAATATCGTCGACAGTGCTAAGTTAGAAGCAAAAATCGGCGCGGTAAGGTTATTAGACTCGCTAGGGCTCTTGCAAAAGATAGCCAATAAGAGAAACAAAATAACGATGTCCGAGGAGCTACAAGAAAACCATCAAGCGGTTGTTAATGGTTTGGTTGCTGAATAAATTTATCAATGAAGTAATAATGAGGTGCTTAAATGAAACCAAAAATATGCTTTATTATGACGGACGCCGTTTCTTTTAATGTGTTGTATCGCAATCAGCTTGAATATATTAGAGACTCTTCAAACTTTGAGATTACGTTAATCTGTGGCGGTAGTAGGGAACAGTTAGAGATTTTACGAGCTCGTAATCTAGGAGAAGTGGTTGATTTAAATTTTCAGCGCAAGCCTTCTGTGCTACAAGATGCCAAGTCATTAGTGCTATTGACTCGTTACCTGTTTACTAGACGATTTGATATTGTGGTTTACTTAACACCAAAGGCTTTATTGTTAGGAAGCATAGCCAGCGCACTCACTATGCAAAAGAGAAGAGTTGCCTTTAGTGTGGGACGAGCCTACGAGAACTTTTCAGGCCTAAAGAAGCGCGCTTTTCAGGGTCTTGATCAACTTAGCTTTGGTCTTTCTCATGAGGTTCTATTCGTTTCTGATTCTTTAGTAAATGTGTGCTTGTCAGAGAATCTCCTTGAAGAAAATAAAGCGTGTGTCATCGATAATGGTTCATTTAACGGTATTGATATTGATGTGCTCAGACCGGTAGAGCAAATGGAAAAACAAAAATTAAGAAGACAGTATGGAGTGCCTGTAGACGCTTTTGTGATTTGTGTTGTTGGTAGGATTTGTGAAGACAAAGGCCTAAAAGATATTGGTGAGATATCTGAAAGCCTTAAATCAGAGAATATTCACTTTATGTTCATCGGAGACTTCGAAGATGACATCGGCAAGGCGGTCGTTGATAGAATAGTGAAAGATGGTAAGGGAGTATATATACCAGCCAATCCAAAAGTAGAAGAGGTAATTCAATGTGCTGATTTGCATCTATTTTTAAGCTACCGAGAGGGCTTTGGGAATGTTGCTATCGAAGCGGCTAGTTGCGGTGTGCCAACGTTTGCCTATGATGTGGTGGGTGTAAAAGATAGTGTAAAACAAAACATCAGCGGTCAAAAGTTCCAGTTAAAAGACACTGTGTCCGTGACAAAAGCCATCAAGCAAGCAATCACTGATACCAATTTTAAAGATAATTATCCTAAAGCAAGAGCTTGGGCGACTCAGCATTTCGAACAAAAAGAGCTATGGCAAAGTTATTTGGATTTTTATCTACACCATACAAATAAGGTCTAACAGATGATAAAACGACTATTTGACATTGTAGGTGCAACGACAGCGTTAGCAGTGCTGTCTCCTGTCTATGCTGTAACTGCCTATAAGGTGAGTAAAAATCTTGGCGCACCTATTCTATTTCGTCAGATTCGTCCAGGTCTGTATGGCAAGCCATTTGAGATGATAAAGTTTCGCTCAATGAAGGATGATATAGACACAGATGGCAATCCTTTGGAAGATGGCGCGCGACTGACACCATTTGGTAAAGCGCTGCGTAACACCAGCCTTGATGAGTTGCCTGAGCTTTGGAATGTCATAAAAGGCGATATGAGTCTAGTGGGCCCGCGACCATTATTGATGGAATATTTGCCCTTATATAATGATGAACAAGCGCGCCGACACAATGTGCGCCCAGGTATTACAGGTTATGCTCAAGTCAATGGTCGCAACGCTATTGGATGGAATGAGAGGTTTGCATTGGATACATGGTATGTTGACAATCAGTCGCTGTGGTTGGATATCAAGATTTTATTTAAAACGGTAAAAAAAGTTATTATCAGAGATGGTATTAGTGCTGAGGGTGAAGCGACTATGAGTAAATTCATGGGCAATAGTATTAATGAGGAAATGCTTTAAAAGTACTCTTTGCTAATAGCAATACAGCTAATTGAAAAAGCTGCGTATCAAGCAAATCATGATAGATAGGAAGGTTAATAACAGAGTGAGCAGTTGATCGTAGAGCGTGACATAACATTAGACATAAGTACCATAGAGGAACATATGCTAAATACCCCTTTTTCACCTTGGCCAAAATTCACGCAACATGAGGCTGATGCTGTCAGTCGAGTGCTACTATCTAACAAAGTCAATTATTGGACAGGCGAAGAATGTCGTCAGTTTGAGCGAGAGTTTGCTGACTGGGTAGGTAGTAAGTACGCAATAGCGTTGGGTAATGGCACCTTGGCATTGGATGTCGCGTTACAAGCACTCGATATAGGTGCAGGTGATGAGGTCATCGTCACACCGCGTACCTTTATTGCTAGTATCTCATCAATCGTTAATGCAGGCGCGACGCCCATATTTGCAGATGTCGATGAAGCAACTGGTAATATCACCGCTGAGACCATCACCGCTGTACTGAGTGATAAAACCAAAGGTATCGTGTGCGTCCATCTGGCTGGCTGGCCATGTGATATGGACAGAATTATGGCATTGGCAGATGAGCATGACTTATATGTTATTGAAGATTGCGCGCAAGCTCATGGTGCACGCTACAAAGGGCGAAGCGTGGGCAGTATTGGTCATGTTGGGGCATGGAGTTTCTGCCAAGATAAGATTATGACCACAGGAGGTGAGGGCGGTATGGTCACCACCGATAGCGAACTACTATGGCGAAAAATGTGGGCGTATAAGGATCATGGTAAGAGCTATGCGGCAGTCTATGAAACGGAGCAATCACCTGGCTACAATTGGCTGCATGAAAGCTTTGGCACCAATTGGCGTATGACTGAGATGCAAGGCGTTCTGGGGCGTATTCAACTGGAAAAAATGAGTGAGTGGACAGCCAAACGGACTACTAATGCGCAAGCCATACTAGAGGCCTGTAGTAAATGGAAGTCCAAAGGTTACCTTTGTGTACCGAGACTAGAGCATTTAGCGCAGTTTTCCAATACGAACCATGCTTACTATAAATTATATGTCTATGTGCAGTCCGATAATCTACCTACTAGTTGGACACGTGACCGCATTATTGAAGCAATTAATAATCAAGGTGTGCCGTGCTTCTCTGGATCGGCGTCAGAAGTCTATTTGGAGAAGGCCTTTGATAATACTGGGTTGCGTCCAAGTGTTAGATTGCCAATGGCAAAGCAGTTAGGAGAGAGTAGTCTCATGTTTCTAGTCCATCCTACGCTGACGGCGGCTGAAATTGAACTGACGATACAGGCGATCGATAATGTGTTTGGTTCGATGGTCAAATAAAATGGCAATGAATGATTATTTTTAGAAATCTACTTTGAATTTGACGCTACTCTTACTGAAAGCACAAGATAAATTTGCCTACACATACGTAATGCTGTTTAATTAACTTATTATAAAAATTTATCAGTGCGCAGGCTTTATCTTACGCTAGGATTTTGTAGCGTACACAGGTACAATATTACTCTTAGTCAAAGATTGACGAAGCAAAGGACAGGCATGCAAAGTATTTGCGCGCGCTGTCTTTATTTTTTATATCGTACCCTCTATTGGAGTTACTATGTCTACTGCCCAAGAATCCGCCACCGTTTTGGACGGCAAAGCACTTGCCAAACAAATAGAACAGGATCTGCGCACGCGCGTAGATACGATTAAGGAAAAGACTGGCCGCACCCCAAGCTTAGCGACGATATTGGTTGGTGACGATCCGGCCTCTGCTACTTATGTTCGTATGAAAGGCAACGCCTGTAAGCGTGTTGGCATGGACTCTATACGCGTTGAGATGCCAAGTGCCACGACCACTGAGCAGCTCATGGCAAAGATAGATGAGTTAAATAGCAATCCAGATGTACACGGCATTTTGCTACAGCATCCTGTTCCTGAACATATCGATGAGCGTGCTTGTTTTGAGCAGATTGACTTAGCAAAAGACGTCGATGGTGTGACTTGTCTTGGTTTTGGTCGTATGGCGATGCAGCAGTCAGCTTATGGCTCATGCACACCGCAGGGCATCATGCATCTATTAGAGCATCATAATATCGAGCTATCAGGTAAAGAAGCAGTAGTCGTAGGGCGTAGCGCTATCTTAGGTAAGCCAATGGCGATGATGCTATTGAATGCTAACTGTACGGTGACGATCTGCCATTCAAGAACTCAAGATTTGGCGGCGCATATTAAGCGTGCAGATATCGTGGTTGGTGCGGTAGGTGTACCTGAGCTGATTAAAGCAGAGTGGATCAAATCAGGAGCGGTTGTCATTGATGCAGGTTTCCATCCAACAGATGATGGCGGTGTTGGTGATATCGAAATGAAAGGCATGGAAAACATTGCCAGCGCTTATACGCCAGTACCAGGCGGCGTTGGCCCGATGACTATTAATACGCTTATTCGCCAAACGGTCGATGCTGCTGAAAAATCAGCGGGTTTGAATAAAGGCTAAAAAAATAGTCATACGAATACTGATTGCCGATATATAAGGGGCCTGAGGTCACATAGACTCAGGCTAAATCAACCACATTTCAGTTGATAGGACCTAAACATGGCTAAAAAAAACGTAGGTGTTCATGAGCGACTACAAAGTATTGGTAGAGAGTTTGTCGATGTCTGTCATTACGTTATTTTATTTCTAATCAGTGTGGTGGTAGTCTGGACCGCAGGTAAAGAGTTTATTTATATTGTCCAAAAGGGTTCAGCGGATCTAAAAGACATATTGATGTTGTTTATTTACCTTGAGCTACTGGCTATGATAGGGATTTATTTTAAAACCCACCGACTGCCAGTACAGTTTTTGATATTTATTGCCATAACGGCCTTGTCACGACATTTGGTGGTTGATGTACAGGCAGTTTCAGACTATTTCCATTTATGGCTGCTTGCGACAATTTCTGTGGCCATCATGCTACTGAGTGGCTCTATTGTAATCCTGACTTGGACAGCAAAAACATTTGGTCGTCCAGAGGATAATCTCGATAAGCAGCATGCAAACCTAACAGTTAAGGCGCTATTGCCTGATAATGCTCAGGCACCCGATAGCCATACCAAGCATCGCCGTGAATAATTAGATAGCAATATAAAAAGATAGCAACATAAAAAAAGAGCGACCAGTGGTTGCTCTTTTTTTACGGATGGCATTTGATATTACAACCATTTCAATCTTTTGAAGTTATAGTACAGATAGCTACATAAGGCGATAATAATGGCCATGATGACAAGGTAAGAGTATTTCCAATGAAGCTCAGGCATAAAATCAAAGTTCATGCCATAGATGCCAGCGATGGCTGTCGGCACTGCTAGAATACCTGCCCATGCAGCAAGCTTACGCACCACTTCATTCTGACCCATATTGACCATCGCCATATAGGTGTTCATCACCACACTCAGCATTTCATTGAGACCATTAATGGCATCTAGTGAGTGTAAGAGGTGATCGTTGACATCGCGAAAATACGGCTTAGCGGCTTGAGAAAACCCAGAGACAATCTCACTCTTTTTATGATTGATAAAAAAGCTACAGATGTCTTGCACAGGTAAAATAATGGCACGCATATGTACCAGTTGCGATTTGAGCTCGTAAAGGTTTTTTAGGGTGCCCTTATCAAACTCAGAGGTAAATACGTAGCGCTCTTGCTCGCGTAAGTAACGGCCTAATCGATCGGTAATCGGCATATAGTTATCAACGATAAAATCGAGGATAGCATGCAGTACAAATATAGGACCCATACGCAGCTTTTCGGGGCGACGATGGCAGTGCTCACGTACTGGCGCATAAGAGTTTGACGGACCATTGCGAATCGTAATGAGGTAGTTTTTACCCATAAATATCGCAGTAGTACCATAACGAATGACATTGTCTTCTAGCTTGGCCGTACGTAGCACCACAAAGACCATGTCATTATCGTAGTTTTCGACTTTGGCACGTTGATGATCAGCAAAGGCATCTTCAATCGCTAGCTCATGCAGGTCAAAAGCTTCTTTTACTTTGACCATCGTCTCTAAGCTTGGATCATATAGCCCAAGCCAAATAAATTGACCGTTGTTCCCTAGCGTACGACTCACATCATTGAGCGCCACTCTATTAAGGTTCTCACCTGTTTTACGTGAGTAAGCGTAGCAATTGACCACT
>Ga0209595_100148_pt1 | contig 24054 bp, 15 predicted proteins | sample Porto_4metaG_FD_187427 | JGI IMG/M metagenome (GOLD analysis project Ga0209595, IMG submission 187427) | Marine algal microbial communities from Porto, Portugal - Porto_4 metaG (SPAdes) (version 2) | ecosystem: Host-associated > Algae > Red algae > Unclassified | place: Portugal: Porto...
GTTGGCATTTATATTGGTGTCTGCCTCAGCACCACTTTGTATGAGCAACTCTAAATGATTGACAATTACGTCATTAGAGTAACTCAAATAGCCACCTTCTTTTATGTTTATTTTAGAAATGTTATTTATTGGAACGTATAGTTTAATTCCTTTTGTTGTCTCCAGAGAAGCTGAAAGTCTAACGGTAAGTTTATCGCCATCAATTTCGGAACTAATCAGTGGCAAAAGGTTTTTTTGAGCAACGATTTTTACATTTTCATCTTGATTGGGCGTGATGAATAGTTGTATGCCGTTGCCCACGATGACTTCGGTAAAGTTTGCGTCTATTTCTCTGATTTCTTTAATAGGTTCTCCTTCTCCGACTTCTTTGGAGTGGGTTGGGTCGGTCATGTAGTTGATGTAATCGTGAGGTGATTGTGCATTTAAGTTGAATTGGAATAATAAAATTCCTAAAAGATAGAGTGGATACTTCATAATGTAATTTTTTAGATACCTAATTCGAGTTGATTTTTTATCAAATTATAGTAATACCCTTTGTCATAAGATAAGTCGAGATGAGATCCATATTCGACTATTTCTCCTTGATTTAGTACGATTATTTGGTCTGCATCCTGAACGGTACTTAAACGGTGGGCTATTACTATAACTGTTTTTCCTTTTAAAAAAGTATTTAAATTATCAACGATTTTCTTTTCATTTTCAGCGTCTAATGCGCTGGTAGCTTCATCAAAAAATAAAAAATCGGGATTTTTATAGACGGCTCTTGCTAATAATAATCTTTGCTTTTGTCTCGGATAGCCTAAAATAACATTGTAAGTTTTTACAAACTTATTAATTGATACAGGGCGAACGAAAAGTCGTTTTAATAATGCGTAAAACGTTGATTATTAGAACTAATTTTACGAAGTGATTTTTTACATTTTTTCATTAAAAACGGATAAAGCCCTTTAAAATCAAGGGTTTTGTCATATTATAAAAATGACTTTTCGTTCCCCCTGTTAATCGATAATCAAATTATTGAATTGCAAGTAGTTAAATAGTGTTAATTTTTTGTATGCTAATGAATTAATTTCGTTATTTACTTTTACGTTTCTCGTTTAAGTGAAGCGCAAGTTATCAAGAAAAAATTGATTAAAAATGCAAAGAAGAGATTTTATAAAAATTATCGGACTAAGTGCTTTCACGGTATCGACTACCGGATTCAAACTTATTGAAAAAAATGGAATAATTACTACTGATTGTGCTACAAGTAGAGATATGTTAGGACCGTTTTTTAGAAAAAATGCACCAAGGAGAAATGATTTAACATATCAAGGGAATAAATCTGAAATTCCGATAAAGGTTGTGGGACAAGTTTTTAGCACAGATTGTAAAACGCCATTAAGTGATATTAAGATTGATATTTGGCATTGCGACCACAGAAAAAAATACGATATGGATTCCGAAGAATTCAGATGTCGTGGGAAGGTATTTACAAATGAAAATGGAGAATATTGGTTTAAGACTTTTGTTCCGCCTCCGTACAAAGGAAGACCAAAGCATATTCATTATTTAATTGATAAAGTTGAGGGGTATGAAAAATTAATTACTCAATTGTATTTCAAAGGAGACAAAAGAATCAAGAAAAATAATTGGGTAAAATACCCGTGGGACGAAAAAAGAATATTGGAGGTATATAAAAATGATGAAAATTTATTTGAAGTGAGATTAGACTTGTACTTAACACCCGGAAAATAAATACTACAACAATTTATTCTTTCATCATTAGGCTTTATTCCTTAAAAATAAATGATATCAATTTTTGATTTGATATCAAATTCAAATTACATAAAGTATTTTGATGTCTTTTTATCAATCCACTATCTCCTTCGTTAAGTGTTAAGTGAAACACGGTTTCGAGGTCAATTTTTTCAATTTTTTCAATTGCTCCTGATGCAATTTCATTGTTTTGAACATGCAGCGTAAAACCTATTATTTTATTATCTTTTATTTCATTCTGAAAAGAAGAGAGATTATCCGTAGTAACTGTGATTTGTTTATCAAAGTTGATATATCCATCTATGGGAGTATAGATGGTAATAGGATAAAGCAATAACAAATAAAAGCAAGTTAAGCTTAAGGCAATGCCTGAGAATAATATTGTTATTTTGGCATTTGAGATGAAGAAAGGTATTTCAGTTTCAGAAAAATCACCTCTATAATGTTCTAAGGCTTGTTCGCGAAACATAATAATTGACTTTTTTATTAGTAATTTTTAATATTTGAGAACCGCTTATCTTGTTACAAAAAATTGATTATTTACCAATTGTTGATATTCTTCATTTATCAGTAATAATTCATCATGAGTTCCTTGCTGTAATCCATATTCCCTTGAAAGAATAAATATGTTATCTGCATCAATCACTGTGCTTAATCTATGGGCGATATGGATTCTGGTGCAAGATAAAGAAGATAGCATCTGTTCAATTTTTTGTTCTGTATTAGCATCTAAGTGACTGGTGGCTTCATCTAATAAAAGAATTTTAGGTTTTTGTGCTAAAGCTCTTGCTAAGGCAATGCGTTGAATTTGACCACCGGAAAGAGACGCTCCATTTTCTGCTATAATTGTATCATATCCCATTGGCATCTGCATAATATCATCGTGTATGCAAGCTTGTTTTGCTACACGTACCATCTCATCAAAAGATAGTTTGTCATTATTGAATGAGATATTTTCTCGGATGGAACCATAAAATAAAAATGAATCTTGTAATACTACTCCTATTTGTTGTCTAAAAGAGACTATATCAAGGTCTTTTATATTGATATTATCATATAGAATATGCCCTTCATCTGGACTGATTAACCCAACAAGCATTTTTCCAATAGTTGTTTTTCCCACTCCAGAAGCACCGACTATTGCTACTTTTTGACCGGGTAAAACAGTAGCTGAAACATCATCAATTAAATACTCTCCATTTTTATCATATCTAAAGCTAACATTTTTCAATTCTAATTCTCCTCTTAAGTTTTTGATAGTTGACTTACCAGTATATTCTTTATCTTCATTAAGAATAGAATATACCCTGTTAAGATGTTCATCTCCTTCTTGTAAATTTCTAAGAGAATTTACTAATGCTACAAAAGGAGTAAGAAAAGAAATCGCCAAAGCATTTGCTGCTAACATAGTTCCAATGGTCAATGTTCCATTTAAAACTAAAGTCATTCCTGCCCAAAGAAGCAAAAGAGGAGCTAATAACCCCATAGCAGATCTTATAGATTGAATAACAGAGAAAAAATGGTCTTTTCTAAGCAATGAATTTAATTGAATATTGAACAACTCATACCATTTTTTAAACACTCTATTATTAGATCCAGTGGCTATAACAGTTGCGATACCTCTTAATAACTCTATTTGATAATTACTTAGCTTTGCCTCATTTAAAAGATGTTCTTCCACTAACCCTTTCGTCTTATTGGCGGTACTCCAAATTAAAGCCAAGTGAATCAACCCTAATCCCATGCAAATTAAAAAAAGTAGGGGGGAAAGCATTAATAAAGCTACCAGATATATAAGAACTAACATTCCATCTATTATAGTGGAAATAAATTGACTTGTTATTAAATTGCCTAACCATCTATTACTCTCTACTCTTGTTATTAAGTCTCCACTGTTTCTGTCTCTGAAAAAAGAATAGGGGAGTTTTATCAAATGACTGAAAACACCAGCAGTTAATAATGATTCATACTGCTTTTGTAGATATAATGACAGTATGGATCTTAAATAATCAATAATTAATCTGGTAACGACTACGAGACCTATACAGATACCTATTATTGTAAGTATTTGTCCACTTATTCTATTGGGAAGAATATCATCCACTATTATCATTGTTAATAGAGGAACTAATAGACCAAATACTTGAATGATAAATGAAACGACTAAGGTCTTTATCAGGATATTCTTTACCCTAGAATTACTTAGATAAGGGCTTAAATAGTTTGTCCATTTTTTTATGGTACTGGGGCTGGACCTTTTCTTAAAATGTGTTTCTTTTTCAAAAACAAAAACGACACCGGTAAAATTTTCTCCAAAAGTTTTTTGAGTCAAAACTTTTCTTCCTTTTGCAGGGTCCACTACATGGAATTTTTTATTGGAAATTTTCTCAAGGATTAAATAATGATTAAATTTCCAATGAATAATAGCCGGTAGATCAATTTCCCCAATTTCCGTAATATCTATGGAGTAAGCAGAAACTCGGAAGCCTAATTCTCTTCCGTAATGTATGAGTGTTCTTGCATTAGTCCCTTCTCGACCCGGAGAAAGTAAATCATTACATTCCTGTAAACTAACATGTCTTCCATAATACTGACTGAGCATAGCGAGGCAAGCTGCACCACATTCAGTAGGTGTAGTCTGGAGGATTGGTTTAATTGTCTTTTTAAGAAATGAAAACATCTAATTTTTATAATAATAGTGATTATGCAATTTTTTAAAACTCTCGCACATACGCGATATACAATTTTTTTTCTACATAATCACTATTAGGTAAGGACAATATAGATTATAAAATTAAAATTATTTTAATGCAAAAATTGAGAGATAAGTGTTAAAATCTCTCTAAACCATCCGAATCTCTTTTATTATCATTACCCTTTGTGAATTTTTGTCCAAAGGAATAACGCATCCTTAGATACAAATTAAAAAAATTCCAACTATTAGAGACGGTCATGTTTATATTTTCATGAGAGGTATTGTGTACAAAACCTCTATTAATTATATCTTCTAATTCTAAACTAACTCTTAGTTTTTCCTCAAAAAAAGAACGACTGAATTCGAGATATCCTCCGGCATACCAATCGGTTTCCATCATTCCATTCAATCTTCCAGAGCCAGCCCATAAACTTCCTTCCATTGTGATTTTTTTGGGCAATTCAATTTCAAAATCATGAGAACCAACTATACTCCATTTATAATTGGTATAAGGGAAACCGGGAGTTGTGGAATTGAAATTTTGGTATCTTGTACTAATGCTAAAGTCACCATAAGCGAAAGAAGAATAGTTGACTGGAAAATATACACTAACTCCTAAGTAATGATAACTATCAAGATTGATTAACTGCCTGTTCGTCTCACCACTAAGGTCGTTTTGAAAGATTCTTTCAAAAAAAGCATTAGATTTTGTGCTGTAAGCGACCCTCAAAAGTTGTTCTCCATCTTTTAGCAGTCGAAACTGTGAACTATGAATAAACTCGGGAAGCAATTGTGGATTCCCGGAATCTGAGAATAATGGATCGTAAAAAATTCTAAAAGGATTGAGGCTACTATATGTGGGTCTATTCAGTCGGTAGCTGTAAGAGAAATTGCCGGAAAAATCACCAAACAGTGGGGTTGAAATACTGAAACTTGGAAAAAATCTATTGATAGTTCGTTTAGCAGTGGAATCTACTCTGGTAGATTGACCGACAGTTTTACTATATTCCCATCTTAGACCTGCATTTAGTTCGATTTCATCTTTTTCATAGCCATATTGGGTATAGGCAGCTGTTATTTTTTCATCTATTAAAAATTGGTTATCCAATTCACTATTGGGTTCTGGGGAGCCATTGACAATTTGAAAGTGGTTGATCTGATTATCAAGATTAGCTATATCATATTGGATGCCGGATTTTAATCGATGTGTCTCATTTAGGGTCTTTAAGAAATCAACCTTGTAACTCCATGTAAAATTATCTCCGGCTTGTTTAAAGCTGGGTATATTAAGCCCCAAAGTGCTTTCACCTTGTTGCTTAAATCTATTATCTTCTTCAGATAAATATTGTAAATATCGAATGTCAAATCTAAGAAAACCATCATCCCATTTCCACTCATTATAAGGGTTGATACTTACAAAATTCGATTTTTCATTTGTAAATAATTGAGTATTAAGCTCATCTACATCAGCGTTATTGTTTCTTAAAATTGAACTGGTGCCTTCCCAATTATCTGTATGGTTTTGATATTGGACATCTGTTCCGATGGTATGTTTAGAGCTTAAGTAAAAATCTAAATTTGCATTGAAAGAAAGGGTTTTAGGAACAAAATTGTTAATACTTGATTGTTCGAAATATTCGGAGCCTACTTGTCTATTTACTGCATTGTTTTCTGTCCAATTATAGGACCTGTATGAACCATTGGCAGAGAAGCTAATGTTCTTTTTAAAGGTGCTTATTCCGAAACCATTAGAAAAAATAAACGATTCAGACTTTCCAACCATTCCATTTATATAGCCGTTGGTACCTTTCAGCTTATTTTTTTTCAAAATTATATTTAATATTGGTCCAGATCCACTTGCCTCCAAAGTAGCATCGGGTTGATAGATGATTTCGACTTTGACAATATTTTCACCATTCATATTGCTCAATAGATTCTGTACATCTAAGTAATTGGTATTTCTCCCGTTGATTAATATTTTAGTAGCTGTTTGACCGCCTACTGTAATGCTACTTTTTGAAACGATTACACTGGGTAATTTCTTGAGAACACCCAAAACATTTGAACCATTATTCAAAGTTTGTTCTAAATCAACAATTGTCTTTCCTCCTCTATGTATTATTTTGGGTCTTTTAGCGGTAACAACAACACCTTCTGTAGTATATGCAGCAGCTTCTAATTTGGTGTCGAACGTCATTTTGTTATTGTTGTTAAGGTTTAGAGTATCTGATTTAATAGAATTAAATCCAATAACAGAAATTTCTATTACGTATGAATCAGTATCCAGATTTAAAAACTCATAATACCCTGTGGAGTCAGTAGTTTTTACAGCGATAGCGTTATTACTATCTTGTTGATATAAAATCACATTTGCAAACTCAATTGGATTATTATCTTGATCATTCACTATTCCAGATATGCCTTGTGACATTATAGAAGTCGCAGTTAATAGATAAATTACCAAAAAAGAAATAGCTTTTAGACGTTTCATTTTTTTCATTTTCCAGTATTTTAATTAAGTAGAAAAGTTGATATTCAACAATACAATTCAGGTCTAAGATTTTGTGGGTATTGGGTTGAATCCGTCGAAAACTTTTTTCTAATTATCGTATAACTGGTAAAAATTGACTATGGAATAAAAATAAAGGATATCGAATCAACGGATTTAAATCATTACCATTCTGCGAAAATTTTGTGTTCTTCTTGTTTGAAGTTTTGTTCTAAAAAACTGTTGAGTGATTCAGAAGTGTTTTTTTGAATCACAGAAAATCTATCTGCAATATTATACAGATTCAAATTAAGTATTTCCTTTATGTATTTTTGACAATCAACTCTTTGAGAGGCTGCCAGTAGTATTCTATCAAAGTTTTCAAAATCCAAATCCCTATCAAGGATTTTTTGTTCTAAACAAGTGAGTATGTATTTTATGACATCCGGTAATAATGCCCAAGCATCCGGTTTTTCTTCCAGACAAGAAGGTAAATTTGTATCTATGTATTTAAGTAGCTTGGGATTAACTTTATCATATTGCGACAGAGCAAATTCTGCCATAATTACTTTAATGGTGACAAAGGCTTTGTCAGTAGTCGGGGTGTCTTCTAGCGAATCAATAGTATCTACTTTAATTTGATTTAGTATTTGATTTGCTGAATCATAAACTTCCAAGTTCAAACAAGCATCAAAAATTATTGATGATGTTAGCAAATTAAATAAATCATTATCATGTTGTGCAGCTAATTTTATAGCTTCATTGATAGACGCTTCCGTTTTTACTCTGTTTGATATATGAGAATAATGTAACGCTTCGTATGCTTTAGTGATTGCTATTAGAGAACTTGGCAAATGATTTTTATACTGATAAAACTCCTTCAATAGTTTATCGGCAAACTCAGGTTTTTGGTTTATAGCGCAGTATTTAATACCTTCAGTAACTACAAAAGCATATTGTTCTGAATCCTTAAAATCTCTCAAGAACGCTAAGGTTTTTTCAATATAAGAATAGCACACGTCTATGTTGCCCAATTGATAGTTTAGCACAGACAATTGTTTCAAATATAAATTATAATGCGTGGGTCTTGCAACCTCTTTTGAGGCTTCCAAACCAAGTTTAGCATCTCCAATAGCTAGATCTGTTCTAAGAAAGATTTTATGTAATTTGATCCATAAGGCAGAACTCATTGCTACGTTCCAATTTTGATATCCATCTACTATTGAAGATTTTTTGAAACAGTCTAAGACACCATAAAAATCACCTAAATCAGCCTGCAAAGCAGATAGGTTATCATTGAAAACGGCATAGCTAAAGTTAATATCTCTGGCATTAGCATTTTTAACTCGCAATTCGTCTATTTCAGATATTGCCCAATTCATATCTTGTAGAGCTAAGTCTTTTTCTTTTCTTCTGTGATAAATATAAGCTCTAATATTATATGCCCATGTATAACAATATACACCTAAATCACTCTTAATGTTTTTGCTAAAATTTATACATTTTTCAACCCATTTAAAGCCTTTATCTAAATCCCCTTTTCTTCTTGCGTGTAAGACAGCTAATCTGTAATAGATAAATGCTTTTCTAATGTCATTAGGGGCTAAACAGTCCAAAGCCTTTAAATTATTTTCTTCAATATAATCATTAGTATCATTATTTCCTTGACTGGATGAAAATTGAACATTGTGCGTACAAAGCCCTAAAATTATATATATTTCTGCAAGTTGTTCTTTAGAAAAGACAAGTTGTTTTTCAATGCATAACATACCAATGTTTAGGGCAACTAAAAAATCAAAAACTTCAAAAGCACGTTTGATAAGAAGATAAGCATAATCTACATCAGCCTTTTCTAAAGGCTGATTATTTAATACCTTATTATAAAGTGAGACTTCTGGACTTCGATTTATTAATGAATCAAAATTGATTCTTTGAACTTGTGCTTTAGAAACATTATCTGATTCTGTATCCACACAATCAACAATATCGGCTCCAGAAATAAGTAATGAGAATATGAAGCTTTTGATGCTGACACTACTATAATTCCAGATAATTCCATGTTTACCAAAAGAAAAATCACCTTCTTTCATATTTTCATTCAACCAATCATCACCAAATTTTTGATCAAGTCCAATAATTAGATGAATATTATTTCCCTTATACAGTTTAAAAGATTTGATGAGTAGAGAGATTGTTCCAGCATCAATTTCTGCTATATTGGGGATAATTAAATAACCTTCAAAATGCTTCAATACATCTACTAGTAAATCTCTACATTCAATGTATAAAGGTTGTTGTATAAAATAATTTTGACTTAAGTTGGATTTTAAACTACCAAAAAGATTACTACGTTCCTCTTTCAAAGATTCATCAAGCAAGTCATCTCTATTAGCCAAAAATATACTGGCAGCAATGGGATGTTTTTGGATTATTTTTTCAAAGAAAGCCTCTCCTAATAAAATTTTGGTATTAAATAAAATCTGACGCATACCAAACCAAGGAATTATCAAGTTATTACTTTTCTCAATATGCAATACAGAATATTGTTCTTCTTTTTTTATTCTTTTATCAATCGAAATATCTATTGATTGTTGTTGCCCTCTTAAAATTGTAATTGTTGCCATTTTAAAACTTAGTTTTAGTTTAGTGCACAATAACCTATAATTGTTTCATCCCGAAATCTGTCAAATTCTCTTGTTCTTTAAGATTATTAGAATATTTTATTCATCAGGAAAGAATAGGAAAGAGAAGGCTCATTAAGAAAAGCCTCCTCTTCTAAAATACTAATCTAATTTAAAATTAGATCAAAGAGTGATTGAAAGCTGCAGTAGCTTTGTACTTATACTTGCATCTTTTACAAGCGGCAGCTAAATTAGAAGTGAAACTAACACCTCCAACTACTTTGTCTAATTTTGCATCAGTCAATTCTTTCAAATTTGACTTTTTGGACCCTTTGGTCGTCAATAAACTGAGATTTAAGTTCATAATTTAAAAATTTAATGATTAAAAAATAAAAAATCAGGAAGCCTCCTGTTATTTGTGTAAAAAATAACAGTCTTGATATTTAATAGAGTTTATTTTTAAGAGCAAATAGGGTTATACCAAAACTTCATCATCCTAATCATAATACATGTTTTAAAATCTAAAATTAGTGACTTAGGGTAAGTTATTCAATTACAGGATTGAGATAAAATCTTGGTACTTTTTTAACTTTACGTTTATTTATATGCGTATAAATTTGATAATAAGAAAAATAAACCTTATATATGTGTGTGTTGTAAAAACAAAATCTCAATTAATTTAGCTGGTTAAAAATGCAATAACTGTCCGATACTTGAAAAAACCTCAATAATTACTTGTTATTTTTTTCAAAGTATAAAAAAGCCATTGGAAAATCCAATGGCTTACGGGAGTTCAATTACTTATCTTATCTAATTACAAGAATATCTTATACCTATAATTATTGTCTTCTAAAGTTACGATGGATAAAACCTTAAAAGACGTATAGTTTCCGGTCTCATGTTTAATCAACTCTATTTTTATATCATCTGATGGAGGTAAAGAAACAATGACGGCATGAGTACAAGTAACCGCAGAACAATACAACATTTCATTGAAATATACATTTACTGTATATGTGTCTCCCTGTGCATAATTAGTATCTTCCCAATATATCTCAGATGATGTCGAAGATAATCCATTATAGCCATCAATATCCATGCACTCAATATGTCCGATATTTGTATTGAATAAAATCAGTACTATTAGTGTTTTTAGAAAAATTAGTTTAGCTTTCATAATTCTATAAATTTTTCGGTTAAAAAATAATATGTTTTTATGATACGTTAAATAGTTCAATAACAATTCACTGGTCTAACATTGTCACACTTAAAATAAATGCAAATGACAACTAACGCAATTAAACATTATTTAAAATATAAATATGTGTATTGTTTTAGAACTCCCTCTTAGGACTGAAATGTGTTTATCGGAACTCAACAAATTCATTGAATAAAACTTATCCAATGAATTTGTTGAATTATAAAAAGAGTGCAGTGTCGTACTTGTAATTAATCGAGAATTTCCTTAAGTTTACAATTATAAAACTATGTAATCCCTATAATCACAATGCATGTTGTTAAGTATAAAAGTAATAGATTAAGTTAATTTATTCAATTACAAGATTAGGGTAAAATCTTACCCTTTCTTTTACTTTAAAAGTAATTAATATGCTTATTTTGTTGATAATCAATTGTTAAAATGCATATTTATTTATAATTATAAAAATAAAATCTCAATTAATTCAAACAATGAAAAATACAATAACTGTTCGATTTTTGAAAAAACTCTCAAAAAAGGAACTAAAAGGCGTAGAAGCATTTATTAAAAATTCATATTTTAATCCCAACAAAGACATTGTCAAACTCTATCAATATATCAACCAATTTGCGCCAAATTATAGTCACACCGACTTTACTGCCGAACATGCCTTCGATGCTGTTTACCCAAATAGAACCTTCGACGGAGTTGCTCACAACAGGTTAATGAGTAAACTATATACAGTCATCAAAAAGTTCATACATTGCCTTTATGCTAATTCGGAATCCATAGAGACAGAGCTTAAAGTATTGCGTTTTTGTAATGAAAGGTATCGTGAACGTTTTGAAAATCAATTAAAGAAGTCGAGAGGACTCATAGACAAAAAAAAGGGAAACTGTTTCTATCGTTATACGCTGGCAGTAGAACTTGAAGTAGAAAATCATCTGGCATTTTTTCCATTGGAAACAAATTTTGCAGAGTCATCCCTTGCTTTGGATAAATATTATTGGCTTTCCAAATTACCGCTATTTTGCGAAATGCTAAATCGGCAGATTATTACCGGAGTTGAATACGACATCTCCGACTTAGACAGTTATTTGGAGTTTATTGAAAAAATTGAATACACACGGTTTCCTATTATAGAACTCTGGTATTGTTTGATTAAGATTTTAAAAAATATTGTATGTAAAATACCTGTCGAGCATCAAGATTACCTCAAATTTAAAAAGCTATTCTTCAAAAATAAAAATGATTTAAATGATGTCGAATTGCGAAATTTGTACATACATTTAAAAAATATTGTACAAAGGGCTTCCATAACAGATGATGGTTATTATCGCGAGTTATTTGATCTAAATGAGATAGGCTTAAATGAAAGGTTAATATTCATAGAAGGACAACTCCGCCCACAAAGCATAAAAAATATTTTGAATACGGCGATCAGAATCGGGAATATTCAATGGGCAAAAGACTTTTTGACTCAATACAAGGGAGTGTTTTGGCAAGAACATGCTCAAGATATATTATTGTATAGCAAGGCAATGATAAGTTTTCATGAGAGCCGTCACAACAAAGCCTTGCAAGATTTAGAGAGTGTCACTTATGAAGAGATATTTTTTAGACTGGGCAAAAAAACCCTCCAAACACAAATTTATTACGAAGCGGAAGAACTGGAATCTTTTGATAAGCACATCAATAACTTCAAGGTATTTTTATCTCGAAATAAGGACAAAATAGGCGATGGACACGTCCAGTCACACCGGGATTTTATCAAATACATCAACAAAATTGCTTACTTGATAAAACAAGACACAAAAAAGGTAACAAAATTAAAAGAAAAGATAAGTCAAACTTCAACCCGACTACTTCCTGAAAAAAAATGGCTACTCGACAAACTCAATGAACTCAAACGTTAAAAGTCACAAAAAAAACATCTATCTAATACCACTTTTACAGTTTACATTTCTTACTTTGCGAATATCTTTTTGATGCTACACTTGTGTTCATCAGAAAGAAATACTTATTTTGAATATAAAATATGTGATGACAATATGCTGAATATTAAGCAAATAAGCATTTTATTTTTTGTTTTATGGTCTGCCTGTGCGTTTGGACAACCTTTGTGTAGTGCTGATAGCTGTATTACGGTTAGCTTCGTTCAAATAGTTGAAGGAAGTATTACCGAAATAGAAGCCTACCAAAATATAGGAGCAAGTCAATTGCCTTGCGGTTACGAAAATATCTCTCTTTACGCACAGTCGGAGGGGCAACCCGATGCTGCGCTGACATGGTCATTTGTATCGAATGATACCACAAAAACAGGGAATAACTACGCCTGTATAGAAGGATGTCCCTCGGGAGCAGGTTTTGGGATAGATACGATAAATATAGCTGTTGAAATAGATTCGCTCACGACTTGCGCTTGCCAAGTTATCTTGACTCCGCCCGATTTACCAACTGCCAACAATATTGATATTCTATTATGTGATGACGACGACGATGGGATGGTCAATGATTTTGATGACCTCACGATTTACAATGATTCCATTAATGCAGACACAAGTGTAAATATTACGTATCATTTCGATGCGGCGACCGCCAATGACAACATTAATTCTATTACAAATCCCTTTGATGTAAATGCGAGTGACACATTGTATGCGAGAGTCAACGACAAGAATACTGATTGCTTTTCGATAGCAAAAATATCCTTTTCTTTTTTACAAAACCCTGATATTCAAATTGTTGCGAATTTTCCGACCCTCACCTGTATCAATGACAGTATTACGCTTCAAGCGATAGTTGATAGTGAAGCACCCTTCCCTTATATTTACAATTGGGTATCTATCGACGAAAGTATTACGACTACCGAACATGATACTTTTTCCATTCGTGATGCAGGAAACTATAGGGTCATTGTCAATGCTGGAGGATGTACGAGTATTGCTGATATTGATATTGGTTCGGATTTTACTGCGCCTCAATTTGCTCCAAATCCGATAGATACGCCCGATGGTACGCAGTTAGATTGTGAGCAAAACCCATTGATACTCATTGCCAATGCAAGTTCGTCCAACGGTGATAGTCTCCTTTACCAATGGACAACCAATAACGGAAATATCTATGTAAATCACAATCTAAAAAATACCAGAGTTATCTCAACCGGAATTTATACAGTTACCGTAACACAAAATACAAATGGCTGCTCGGCACAAGAAAGCATTACAATTACCGCAGCAGCAGATTCGCTTAACCTTTCCATCGTGCCGAGTGATACCTTGTTGACTTGTTATCAACCAACCATAACATTGACGGCAAGTTCAACGGCAAACATGCCCCGTTATCTTTGGAATACAGGCGATACAACGACAATTATTATGGTCGATACGGCGGGTACATATTCGGTTTCGATGACAGATGATTCTAATGCTTGTTCGACCAGTGAAGAGGTTGTCATTATAGCAGATAACAGTCCGCCTACGGTCAGTAATGATACACTTTATACATGCGATTATACTACCGGAATCGGAACATTTAATTTGACAAATGCCTCTATTACAACGGATTCGAGTGTTTTTATCAGCTATCACGTTCAACTGAGCGATGCGATGATGAATGACAACTCTATTTCCTATTTTACAAATTATTCATCTGCCGAAAGTACGGTGTTTGCAAGAGTAGAAAATGACAATAACGGCTGTTTTATTATTGCCGAAATTACCTTGCGATTATCGGAATTGGAGGTTCCCGATATTCTTTTTGCAGCTCCCGTGGATAGCCTTTGCGCGATGCGTCAAATCACGACCGTACAAATAAAAAATCCACGTCCTGACTACATTTACACATGGAGTATGAATAGCATAGATACGACAAATGTTATTGATGCCGGACATTGTACAGCCTTAGAATTGGCTGGAAATGTTGATATGTTGACCTTGACCATTCAATCGGATAATTGCATCACGACTCAAGAATATCCTGTCAATAGAACGACATCGCCTTCCATGTCTGCCGAGATACTCCGACTCGGACCTACGAATATATTGTTTTGTAACAGAAATGATTTTAACACTTACCAATGGGGGCGAGAAAGTAAAACCGATCTTTGTCCGCAAGTCATCGAAGGGGCGATTTATCAAGACTATTTGGTGGAAAATATTGATACTGACAATTACTATTACTGGCTTATCGTGGAAGATGAAGCAGGATGTACACGCAAGATATATTATCAGGAAGACCCCTTTCGACGAATGGCGCAAAACCCCGATATTGATTGTGGAAAACTCACGATGCAGGTTGCACCCAATCCCAATAAAGGTACATTCGAGATTACCCTTACGGGCAATGAAGACCGCGCTTTGGACTTATATTTATACGACTCATTTGGACGGGAAATCTCTTATCAACAGATGGATAAATTGGATGTAGTAAAACGTATATCGCTGTCATTTCCGTCATTACCTCCGGGTGTTTATTTTATTCAAATGACGAGTAGTAGTGATATTAATATTGTGGAAAAAATTGTTATTTATTAATGATGAAAAAATCGTTGAAATTACTTGATAAAAACCCATTTCAAATGAAAAAAATACAACTATTTATACTGCTATTGCCTATACTAATGATAGGCACGCTTTCCGCACAAGAATTGGCACTGTCGGGTAACACTGCCCGCCCTCTACAAATATCAAAAGATACTATACGCCCACCAAAGACTTCTAAAGCAGAGAAAATCCCCAAGCCTCCTACCGTCAATCGTGAACTTGCCAACAAGCGTGGTTTTCACATAGACATCATAGGCGGCGCAGGTGTGAACACGCCTCATCTCAATGCCATCAATTGGGATTACGGCATCAATCGTGGCATCAGTGACGATGCGATTATCGGTAAGAGCGGTTTGCAATGGGGAGCAGGTGTGGAGTTGAGTTTTTATTTTTCAAGTCGGATAGGTATCGGCGCAGGCGCACATTATCATCGCGCAAGTGGTAGCTTTGAAGTGCAAAACTTTGAAGCCCGTTATCGGTCGGATTTATACAATGTAGGAGGTGATGATTATTGGGATTATGAAAGAATCGTATATATCGAACAACTTACTGAAAATTATACAACTACACATTTGTCAATTCCTGTTTTATTAAAATTTAAAACGGATTTTTCTTATCGTTTCGGGATGTTTTTACATGGCGGTGCTGCGTATAATTTACCACTCTCAACGACCATCGATCTTGGTGCAGGAAGTATTGATTATGAGGCAATTTATTACAGCGATGACGGTTTTAATTATGGTTATGGCGATGGTATAATTAATGACCATAGTCTTCAATTGACGGAGGAATACTTCTTTACGCTCTCACAAAATGCCGATGCTGACGAGACTCATCTCAATAATCATTTTAACCTTGATGTACTCAATATCGGACTCAATATTCGCCCACAAAGTATAGACGATTCCATTGAAATTGATTCGTACATTTCCGTTATAGGTAGAATCGGTTTAATGTATAATATTTCTGACAAAACCTCGATTTGGATAGCCGGACAATACACGCATGGACTACCGACTGACAGTAAAAGTTATAAATTGGCAGATAAAATTGCAGTTGAAGGCAATAGCAAATATGGTGAGTATAGCTCACTATTAAATGGGGGAGCGAGATACAGTATTTTGAATGGTAATTTGGGGGTGTCTATCAGATTTTGAGTAGTACTTTAAATGTCAATATTTTTCTCTATTTGTAAACCTTTTGTTGAGAGTTTTGCTTGCATCCATTTATCGTGATTGTAAATTGATACTTCTTGATAACCAATATTTAAAAGTAATTCAGCAGCTTTTCTAAAATTATTTTCCAATTCCGTAAAGTGATGCGCATCCGAACTGATAGTTACGAGAATATTTTTAGCAAAACACATTTCTAAAATCCATTTTGAAGGATAAAACTCTTCTGTTTTCCCTTGATAAAAACCGCGCGTATTGACTTCTACGATACAACTTGAATTTGAAATCACTTCTATCGTTTCCTTTACAATTTCCTTATACCACGACTGCGTTTCATCAAAAAAACGATTGTCTTTATTCAGTTTTTTTATCAAATCCAAATGCCCGATAATGTCTGGCGGATCGTACCTGACCATCATTTGCACACGCTCATAATACGCCCGTACCATCGCCTGCACATCGCCCGCATACACCTCACGCAAGCCTCGCGCCAACTCCTCTGCCGTAAAATCCATGCAAAAATACTCCCCATCCGCATACTGCCCAATGTAATGCACCGACCCTACTATCACATCTAATTTGTACGCCTCAAAATCGCCCGGACCAATCACATCCGGTATAAAATCCACCTCCAATCCCGTATAAATTTGTACCTGCGGATAAGTCGCCTTCGCGTGTTTGATGTCCTGAAAATATGCCTTCAAGTCCCCCTGTTTTACATGCCAATTCGTCTCAAACGGCACAGGTGCATGACTCGAAAATCCAATCGCAAGCATTTGATTTTCAACGGCTTGTCGGGCATGTTCTTCTACTGTACATTCGCCGTCGCAGTAGAGGGTGTGTGTATGGTAGTTTGTCCAATTCATAGCTGACGTGCTGACGTGCCGAAGTACTGATGTGCTGATGTGTTCACGAATTAAACGTCAGCACATCAGTACATCAGCACCTTATATACATTCGCTCTGCAAAAGCAAAAATATTATCAAATGTAATTTTCTGATTATCAATAAAAACATCGCCCGAAACCCGCCCAAACGGACCTTCACAATCTGACGCGCCGAGCGGACCGAGATTGATTTTGACCGCCTTCGGGTAGAGTGCGTGGAAAGTCAGATTGACTCTTCCTTGTTTATCTTTTATCGTCCAAATATCGCCATTTCTATCAAATGTAATCGCAGGTAAACGATGGATTTTTCCGCCCAACCAAAGTGCATTTTCATTATATTTTTCGCCGTCGATAGATTGATTTTTTGTCAAATTTAAACCAATCAAACCACGTTCGTCGATAAATGCTGCGGTTGTCCAATCCCATTCCAAGCGATAAGGGTAGTAGCCTTTGTGGTCGTCCAAAATGAAAAAACTCTGCTTCTTCTTGAATTCGTGGTGATCTTCATTTATGCGTAAAAAACCATGCATCGGGACGATGTTTTTGTGGGCATACATGCCATGATTTTCGCCAAAAGGTACGCTGGCTACGAAGTGTTCACTATTCGTAAAATTGCCGTGTACTTGTCCTTCAATCGCTGGTATCTCCTTGTTTTTCAGGACTTTAAATTTGACCGTAATTCGATTTTCGCGGAGTTTATTTTCTATCCGAATGTCAATTTTTTTGTTAGAAAATGAATTGATACTATTCAATACATTATCTGGAATATTCAATTGAGTGGGAATTAACTGCTGTTCATATACATAGTGTTTTTCCTGCAAAATATCAAACACACGCACCTGTGCGAAAGCAGATAATTTGGCATTAAACAAAGCAATATTATAAAAAAAACGTTCATCACCACCTTGAACGGCTTGAAACTCTTTGAGCCGTAGATTGCGCCACCAACGCGGCGTTGGGAAGTTTGGATTGGTCTTAGCATCAATGAGGTTCACCGTTTCAATGGCTTGATGAAAAGTGCCGAATTCGATTTGGCGATTGGTGACGAGTTGTGCTTTGGTTTGCATCTTCAAAGATATTAATTTTTAAATACGTTTTCACACCATTTTCCAAAAAGACTCTTCCGGTTTATTTCGTTTAAATGTCAAAAACCAATCGCAAATAAAATACAACACGACCAAACCAATTACCCAAATGAGATACATCACACCAATCGATGCCCCCGCAGGAAACGGCGCACCCATCAAAGCATACAAATACAAATGAACGATGTAGAAAAACATAGCGGTTTGACCAAAAAGCCGTACAGGACGCAGCCATTTTTGATGTGATAATTTTGAAAAAACAAACAACAAAATCAGATTAATACCGCAAGTAATGAGGATAAAAACCACACTTGGTGGATACTTGATTAGTGTAAAAAATGAAATCCAATCGTGATAACTATTCATTTGAAAATTAGCCAATTCAAAAAAACGAAATACTATAAAAGCTGCTACAAATACCAATCCTGTTACCAACGAATACCCATAAACTTTATGGGGAAATTCACGCATCAATTTCGCCCAAAACATACCGAAAGTCACCAGACCCAACCACGGAATAACCGGATAAAGCGTCATCGCGCCCACCGTAATACCCGGTACAGTAAGGAAAACTGCAAGGGGATTCAGCACATCATCTGCCGACAACTGCCCAACACACCAAGCCGAAAAAACAAAATTCAACACGCTGATTACCAAGAACAACCATTTGGGTAATTTCCATAAAAATGCACCCACAATCATACATACCCCCAAGCCGTACAACACCGTAGTCGGCACAAAAAAACCACCTTCATAAGCTCCCGGAAAAGACATTCCCCCCTCACCAGATGAGCCGCCACTCAACAAACCGCCCAATCCCCAAGCCGGAAATTCGAGGAAAAACATAAACAACAAAATCAGTCCGCCTCGCTTGAAAAAATATCTTCGTATGCGTCCTTCCGACCAGCCCGTTTGCAAACGTTTTTCAGCAAATAAAAACATACTCATTCCCATCAAAAAGAAAAACCCCGGCGCGCACAGGTGACTCATAAATCGCGTCAACCACCACCAAAAATCAGGATAAGCTTTAAAAGTCACACCCCAAATTTCTGTAAAATGCGTCCGCGCCACCATCCCGCTTGCGTGGTCGAGTGCCATCAGCATCATGATAAATCCGCGCAGTAAGTCTATTGGTGCAGTTCGTGACATATTGAATTTTTGTAAAAATTACGTCATACTCACGGTCATTTCTCCGCGCATATTCGTGTTCATCCATTGCTTGACTTCTTCCGGCGAATATCCTTTGCCGAGCAAGTAGGCTAATTTAGTCAATGCAGCTTCGGGAGTCATATCGTAGCCACTCACCAAGCCCGCCCGCGCCATGCCCGTGCCGGTAGCATAGTCCGCCAATAAGACCGTTCCGACGGTGCATTGAGTACAATCGACCAAGACCACACCACGGTCATTTGCCTCTGTAAGTGCCTGTATAAATGCCTGATTGCTCACCGGACCATTGCCTGAGCCGAAAGCCTGAATCACGACACCTTTTATCGGCGGACGGAGGTAATTTTTGACAATCTCGCCCGTGATACCCGGAAACAGCCACAGCACACCCACACGAGTATCCAATTGACTTTGGACCGTCAATCCATTGGTATCCATCTCCGATCTGAAAACAATATTTCGATTGATTTTAATATGAATACCTCCGATGCCAAGTGGTGGCAGATTGGGTGATTCAAATGCCCGAAAACCCTCCGCATTTACTTTTTGTGTACGGCAACCGCGTAGCAATATATTGTCAAAAAACACACAAACCTCAGGTATCTCATGATTGGCAGCAAAAAGCATTGCACCGATAATATTTTCAGTAGCATCATTGCGCGGCAGCATCATCGGAATTTGCGAACCGGTCAGTATCACAGGCTTCTCCAAACCTTCAAGCATAAATGACAATGCAGAAGCCGTATAAGCCATCGTATCCGTACCGTGTAATACTACAAACCCTTGATAATCAGTATAATGCTGTTCGATTACCTTTGCGATTTTCACCCAATCGTCAGGACTCATATCTGAAGAATCCAATAGTGGCTCAAGTTCGAGAATGTCAAAATCGGGCATAACTTCATTGCGAAATACCCGATTTTCATTCATCAATTCTTTCAAAAAACCGCTCGCGGGAATCCATCCGTCCGGCGATTTTTTCATCCCTATTGTGCCACCTGTATATACAATTAAAAGTTTTTTCTTCATTTTTTTGTAAGCGCCGTTTATCATTCAAGGGGCATTAAAGCAATAAACGAATAAACCTGTAAACGAGTAAATTAATCTGCAATTTTTACTTAGATTTACGTCAATTATTTGTGTGATACGTGAATGAAAATAATAAAAAATCACGCTATACTTGTTTTTTGCATTTAAATATATTTAAAAAACATTCACACAAAAAACAATTAAGTTTTAATAGTCAATTATTAATAAAATTGTAAAAATGAAATACGAGCCATTACACAACGATTTATTTGTACGAAACCGCAAACGTTTTGCTGCGGAAATGAAACCAAACTCTATTGCGATTTTTAATTCAAATGACATGATGCCTCGCAATGGCGATACGACCTTTCCTTTTCGTCAGAATTCCGAACTCTTTTATTTGTCGGGTATTGATCAGGAAGAATCGGTTTTGGTCATCTATCCCGATTGTGTGAAAGAGGGCTTTCAGGAAGTTTTATTTATTAAAAAAACAAATGAACATATAGCGATTTGGGAGGGTCATAAGTACACGCAAGAAGAGGCAAAAGAAACTTCGGGTATTCAGAAGATATTTTGGTTGGATGAAATGGATAAAGTCTTGAATGAGATGATTTTATTGGCAGATAATGTCTATTTAAATATGAACGAAAATGACCGTTATCGCTCTGATGTGATGACGCGAGATTATCGTTTTGCAAAGTGGATGCGAGACCGTTATCCAGTACATAATTATCTGCGATCGCAGCAAATTATCAAGCGGTTAGCGGTCATCAAATCGGATATGGAAGTGGCTGTTTTGCGTAAATGTTGTGAGATTACAGAAGCGGCATTTCGCAGGGTATTGGACTATACAAAACCGGGTGTTTGGGAGTATGAAGTTGAAGCCGAAATCACACATGAATTTTTGCGTCGTCGCGCTACCGGACATGGCTATACGCCTATCATCGCAAGTGGTAGAAATGCCTGTGTGCTGCATTATATTGACAATAATCAACAATGCCAACCCGGTGATGTAATGCTCATGGATTTTGGCGCGGAGTATGCCAATTATACGGCGGATTTGTCGCGGTCGATTCCGATTAGTGGTACGTTTACAGAGCGACAACGTGCTGTTTATAAGGCGGTTTTGCATGTTAAAAAAGAAGCTACGAGTATGTTGCGTCCCGGTACCAATCTTGAGGAATACCACAAAGAAGTTGGCAAAATTATGGAAAGCCAATTGATACATCTCGGCTTATTAGATAAGCACGATGTTGCCAAACAAGACCCTGACGAACCGCTTTACAAAAAGTATTTTATGCACGGCACGTCGCATCATTTGGGCTTGGATGTGCATGATATTATGGAGCGTTATGCTGACTTTCAGGTGGGTATGGTCTTTACTTGTGAACCGGGCATTTATATACTCGAAGAAGGTTTGGGGATTCGCTTGGAAGACGATATTCACATCACAGAAGACGGTCCGGTTAATTTAATGGCAAATATTCCGGTAGAAGTGGATGAAATTGAAGAATTGATGAACGCGGGCGTGACGATTTGATGTTGGAGCATAAATCTAAAAACAACTGTTATTCTCGCAGCCTGTTGAATAGCAGCTGTTCTTAGATTTTTACTCTTTTAGTTTTCTTTTACAGTTAATTGAGTTTTTGTGTGTTTGGTATCCTTCGTGGTTCACTTCTCTTTGCTGTCACAACAATCGCCACCAACAAACTCAAAATGATCAATAACCATTCACCGGGTTCGGGGACGGAGCCGGAGCCCTTTATTTTAGCATTTTGTAGGCTATTTTTGGCTTTTTTGATGTCGAAGCGGTCGTAATCGGCTTGTGTTTCCAAGACCACGAGGCTACTGACGGGCGTAACCACATAAGCCTCTTTTGCTGCATCCACAAATTGCTTTTCCAACTGCTTTTTATCAAAATATCCACGTCCGACTTTTTTCATCAAATCATTATAGACGTACATACGCATCAGGTGGTCGGGGGCTGCGCCGCGTGCGGTGGAGTCGGTGCTTGCGGTCTGCGTTTCCCTTATCATCGTATTGGAATAATGATTGGCAACTGACGTGTCATTTTCGGATTTTTTTGTAAAATGATTTCCTGATAGCATAGCTGTCAAAACCTCGCTATCTCCTTCTGCATAATCGAATACCCGCAACTCTTTCAGCGACTTCAAATAAGGTGATAAATCTTCGTCCAAATTAAATAATTTGACATTTACCGTATTCGCTTTGAGGTAGTCATTTAAATGGATGGCGAAGGTCGATTTTTTCATGTCATCCAATACGGGCGTAAGGCGCGAACCATTTTTTGAAATGACCATCGCATCCGCAGGGTTTTTTATTTTATGAAAAGGAAAAATACTAAAATTACGTTTTAATAGCTTCTTAAACAGTCGTTTATGATTCGTTTCACTGACTTTTTCTAAATGATTGGTATAAACGTACACCTCGCGGTCGCTGATGTTTTTCCATAAATTAAACAACTCTTTTCGCTTCCAACCGTCATTAATATCCAAATAAATTTCCTGTGCGTTGAAGGCTTGATTTTGCGTCTCCAATGCTGTCATATTATATTGTTTTCCATTAAAAGTAAAATCATGTGTAGAGACGGGAGGCGCGTCAAATCGCAAAGTCCAATCGGATTTGTACCTGCCTTTGTAAGTCCATCCGTTGCCATTTTCGCGGAAAGAAAACGGCGTATCCAATTCACCAATATCGCCCGTTGCGACTACGTTGATACTCTCTTTTGCCCCCTTCCAATGCGGTCCTTGAAAGTCGATGTTTTCATATACGACCTCGCTGCCATCCATGTGTAGGGGAGTGGTAACACCGATTTTGAACTGCCTGTCTTCGCTCGGCGTACAGGGAAATACGCGCACGGTCACGCGGTTGCCTTCTTGCCAATGCAACAGGAGCGGGTCGCGTCGTTCGCGCCCGACGATGCGTGTGTAGGCACTGTCGGCTTTGGATTTGGTGGTGAGGTAAGCATCGCGTTTTTCGCCTTCGACCCAGAGTGCCGCCGATGTGACGACCGAGCCTTCGGGCAGGTAAAAAGTATATAAGGCTTCCTGTTGATTTCGCCAAGTATTGGGGCGCATCCGATTGTGAATTTTAAAGGTTTTTTCGGTATATGCCAAGCGAAATTCGGGGAAAAGTTGCACATTGGTTACGATGTCTGAAGTGGAGAGCATATTGCCACTCCAGAGTTTGCGTTCGGTTTGGTGGCGTTGGTCATAAAGCGAATTGAGTATCGTAATTCTATCGTCAAAAGGCAATTCCAGCTTGCCGCAAAGCATAGAAGCGACCACGACAAGCGGGTCGTGTTTTGTGCCTTCATTGAGGTTGAGATTAGGTAGAAAATCGCCATCCCAAAAGCCCGCAACGGTATAGACCATATCGCTTTTGAGGATGCGT
>Ga0209595_100149_pt1 | contig 23745 bp, 10 predicted proteins | sample Porto_4metaG_FD_187427 | JGI IMG/M metagenome (GOLD analysis project Ga0209595, IMG submission 187427) | Marine algal microbial communities from Porto, Portugal - Porto_4 metaG (SPAdes) (version 2) | ecosystem: Host-associated > Algae > Red algae > Unclassified | place: Portugal: Porto...
TACATTGTTTATTAAATTTCTTATCGTTTTTGACATTTATTTTGAAATGAATCGACCCAAAAATGACGCGAATACTTACTGTATTTAAGGAGTTTTTTGGGGAAGAGTCGTTTTAAAAGAAATACTCAAAAACGTAAAGAAATTTATTAAACAATGTACTTAGTACATTGTTTATTAAATTTCTTATCGTTTTTGACGTTTATTTTTAAATGAATCGACCCAAAAATGACGCGAATACTTACTGTATTTAAGGAGTTTTTTGGGGAAGAGTCGTTTTAAAAGAAATACTCAAAAACGTAAAGAAATTTATTAAACAATGTACTTAGTAACGAATAAATAATAACTTCACGATTTGGACGGATTCTTTTACCCTTATTTTTCTCCTTAAAAACAGTCATTTATCCAGATAAACTCCTGCTTTCAAGAAGAAAACTAAAGATAAAATAACCTCGTCGAAATCGTAAACTTATTATTTGCTCGTTACTTAAACAGACTTATAAAATTCACCAACGAAAAACTAAAGGAGTGATTTTCGGGTTATTAAGGAACGCTTAAATAATAACTTATAACACTTTGACGGCTTCTTTTGAGCCAACTCTGCGTATGAAAACAGTTATTTATCCAGATAAAGGCCTGTTTCCATGCCTTGATTTGACTCAAAATAATTGCCAAACTGTTGTAACTTATTTATTAAGCGTTCCTAAAATACCCTATTTTTTTGCGAAGCAAAAAAACATCCAACAATCTGACAATCGAACAATTAGGGATGAAAAAACAATAATAATTAATCACCGATGAATTAATTACTAAAGTATGGTACTTTCCTTGAACTCAATTAAAGCCCCCATCGAAACCGAGCTAAAAACTTTCGAGTTGCGGTTCAGGGAGTCGATGCAAAATAAGGTTGCGCTACTCGATAAAATCATGCGCTATATCGTCAAACGCAAAGGCAAACAAGTGCGTCCGATGTTCGTGTTTTTGAGTGCCAAGCTATGCGAAGATACGACCGACTCGACTTATCATGCCGCCTCGCTTGTTGAGCTGCTACACACTGCTACACTCGTACACGACGACGTAGTAGATGACTCGCTCGAAAGGCGTGGTTTCTTCTCTATCAATGCTTTATGGAAAAATAAAATCGCTGTGTTAGTCGGTGATTACCTCTTGTCGCAGGGGCTTTTGTTGGCATTGGAACATGATGAATTTCGTTTGTTGAAAATCGTATCGCGTGCAGTGAAGGCGATGAGTGAAGGAGAACTTCTGCAAATCGAAAAGGCGCGTAGATTGGATATAAAAGAAGATATTTATTACGAGATTATTCGTCAAAAAACGGCTTCGCTTATCGCGGCGGCATGTTGTGCAGGAGCAGCTTCTTCGACGAATGATGAGCAAAAAATCAAGGCGATGCACCAATTTGGCGAAAAAATCGGTATCGCTTTTCAGATTCGTGATGATTTACTCGACTTCAGCGAAGAAGAAATCGGCAAGCCCAAAGGCATTGACATCAAAGAGAAAAAAATGACCTTACCACTCATTTATGCACTCAATCACGCCGAAAAAAAACAACGCGGTCGCATCATCAATATCATCAAAAATAAAAGTACCGAACCAAAAAAAGTCGTTGAAGTCATCAATTTTGTACGCAATAGCGGTGGTATTCCTTATGCTCAAGAAGCGATGTATCGCTACCGTTCCGATGCTTTTGAGATATTGCATACCTTCCCTGACTGTCCGGCGCGAGACTCCTTGCAGCAGTTGGTGAATTTTGTAACAGAAAGAAAAAAATGATGGACCATTCATACTTCACCCGTCAGCGTTTGGCTTGCTTGACTTGTGCGATTTTGATCGTCGCTTTGTTGACTTCCAAATTCTTGTTGACTGTTGGTATGATAGCACTTACTGCACTCGGTCTGTTGCAGCGAGATATTAAAAATGTCTTTAAAAAATTCCTATCTGACAAAGCACTTCTTGCTACTACACTGATATTTTTTATCGTTCTTATCAGTGGCGCGTATTCCGAAAATACCGATTATTTTATAGAACGATTGCGGATTAAATTGCCTTTTCTTTTGCTGCCTCTTGCCTTCGCTGGATTGCCCGAATTTACACAACGACAATACTATAGTTTACTATATTTATTGGTCATCATGATGGTGATTGGAGCAGTACAGGTCGGCATCAATTACATGCTCAATTGGGAAGAAATTAATGAAATCATCAGACGCAGCGGCTCTATGCCGACTCCGATTCATCATATTCGATTTAGCCTTTTAATGGCACTCGCGATATTTGCAGGTTTGTTTTTGTATAAAAATAATTTTTATTTAAAATTTCCTTCGGAAAAATATTTTCTACTCGCTTCTGTCGTATTTCTAATCATATTCATTCACGTACTGTCGGTGCGTAGTGGTTTGCTGGCTTTGTACTTATCTGCTTTCGTTTTAATTATGCGATATATACTATTCACACGCCGTTATTTTATCGGTACAATAATGGCAATTACTATCGTCGCTTTGCCCATAGCAGCTTATCATCTATCGTCGAGTTTTCATACTCAAGCCAACCTTATGCGACATACATATAATGAGTTTTTTGTAAAAGGAAATATAGGCGAATACTCTGATACTCAACGATTAGTATCTTATCAAATGGCAATCAAAGCCACCGAATCCAGTCCCTTCATCGGCGTAGGCATGGGCGACATCAAAGACGTAACTACCGCATCTTACCAAAAATATTATCCGACGGTCAGTCCGAAGTTACCACACAATCAATTTTTGTTTTTCTACACGGCTACGGGCTTGGTTGGTTTACTCTTTTTTAGCCTCGCTTTTTTCTTTCCTTTGGTCTATAAAAAACGGTATCGGCACGCGCTTTTTCTGGCATTTTATGTGATTGTATTTACGTCATTTATGGTAGAAAGTACTTTAGAAACGGCGATTGGAACGGCGTTTTATGTGGTGTTTTTATTGATGTTATCGCATGGGATGAGGCATGATACAAGTGAAGTTTAATTGTTGTTAGCCCAATTCAATTCATAAATTTCCGCAAATTCCTCACAGCCTTTTTATAATAAAAAACTGCCATGACGAGTGGTACAGGTTGTGTAAAAGGAATAGTCAGAAAAGCAACCATAAGTCCTATTACAAAACCGTTTTGAGTCAGGCGTATATTTGGTTGGTAGCTGGCATATTTTAAAGTGATACTCAAAACCGGAAGCACCGAAATGACCAATATTAAGACGAGTAAAATATACCAATACGAATAATGAAAAATAAAAAACAATAAGACCAAAGGCAAACAAGCTATCCAGAAAATTATCAAATGATGGTATATTTTTTTTCGTAAAAATGACCGCGCATTATTACCATATAATTCAAGAAAAATACGCGGTTCGCAATCCATATAAAAATCTGTTGTGATCAGTCCCAATACAAAAAGTACGATGAGAATCATCGCTGTAAATCCACTCAAAGCCAAGCCCGCTATGTATATTGGAATGATAAGATAAGCCGATTTTCGGAGTCCGTTTAGCCATTCATAATGTCGTGTGAAAGTCGCCGAAAATCGTAGCAAAGGACTTTGTCGTTTCCACAATTTTAGTGTTACAGGTAGAAATGCCATTGACAGCGTTCCGACCGACATTAGCCCCGCACTTTGCCAATGTCCTGAGTGTATCAAGCCGATTACAACAGGCAATATTATTAAAACATACTCCGTTATGTACAACTTAAAAGGTTGATTTAGAATGAGTTTTACGAAGTCTTTATCTTGTCTGCTCAAGTGAATACTTCCAACAATGACTATCATTATTACTGCTGTCACTGTGGGTGGAAGGTTCGTTAGCTTGTCCAATACGCCCATTAGCAAGGGGAATAAAACGAGTAATAAAAGCAAAATATATATCGCGCCTATCTCATCCAAGATGCGCATCAATTGATTGAATCGTATTCGCAAAATCGCTTTTATCATGTACAAATTTAAAATACACCCCTCAATTCGGCGTGATTTTAGCGTACTTTAAAGGTAGATTAACAAAATATTCCTAATTAGTTTGACTTACTACTAAATAAAGTCTTAAGAAAAAACTCATTCTTACAGACGATTCCGGTACTCAAATTACGCTCAAAAAATCTCGTAAATGCTGGTTTGATTATAAGTTTAAAGAGTGAGGGTTTACTACTTTCGTTTTATAGCAACACACCAATTTTATTTCTTACGACATCTGTTTTCATAGATACAAATTTATTTTATTAACTCAAGTTGAGGGAAACGGAGATTAGTGATTGGTGACTGGACAATGTGAGGTTTTGCTTTCGCAAAATTTACAAAGAACCAATCACCAGTCACCGAATTAACCAATCACCATTTACTCTACAACTTAAATTTAATTTCTATGAAACGTTTTGAAAATGGTGTAAATGCCGGTTCGATGGCAGATGTTGCTTTTTTACTATTGATTTTTTTTCTTGTGGCTACCACGATAGATGTGGACAAGGGCATCACAGTCAAACTACCGCCCTGGGCACCCGACCAAGAACCAGCCGAAGCCGCTTCAAATAACGTACTTGTCGTGAAGGTCAACAAATTTGACGATTTGATGATTCGCGGTGAACGAACACACATTTCGAAGTTGAAAGGAAAGACCATCGAATTTATCCTCAACCCACAGCAACAAACCAACATGCCCGATAGCCCGAAAAAAGCCGTCATTTCTTTACAAAATGACCGCGAAACTTCCTACCAAGCCTACATTGCGGTATATAATGAACTCAAGGCAGCTTATAATAGTATCTGGAAAGAAGAAGCACTGAAACGTTATGGAGAAGTCTATAAACATCTACCCAAATCTAAAAAACAGGCAATCAGGTCTGATATTCCTTTGGTGATTTCGGAGGCAGAACCCATATAGACGTGAATTCCAGAAATTTGAAAGTATGAGAGAAAATTCAATAGTTTATCTGATGAAAATCGGCTAATTATTGATGCTACGCAAAAATGTTTTTTATTAAAATAGTCCGCAGTTTATCAGTTCGCCGACCGCAGTTATACGTAGAACACCCTTGCCTTCAACTGCCGACCGCCAACTGACATACTGCGGACACGTTATTGCGTAACGTCAGTTAATTATTGAATTGTTTTTACTAAATAGAAAACCCTATCCATCTTATTTTATTTTTTTGAACGGAAAATGAAAAACAATAAAAATATACACGTTTTTTAATAGTATTTTTTCATTATTTCAAAATAAACTGATAACAAATCAATTACACTCTATTTTTTTAAAAAAATGTACTTTTTTTCATTTCTAAGATGATAAAAAACATTAATGTATTTTGATTTAAAAAATATTACGTATAAAATTTTTTATTAATTTTTTGATAATTGTAATTTGTTATTAACTTTGCAATAGTCAATTGCAACTGAATAGGTATTTAAGATATAAGGCTGTGTTATGACTTAATAATTTTACATTACAATTTCTGATACAAGACTTAAAGTGTCATTTTAATGTAAAGACGGCATAGAAATTGTTATCATAATGTTAAGGAGTAAGTTTTAAACCACAATCTATCATCCACCTTTCTATTTGGCTTTTTGCAATCACATCTAATAACTGCTTCCGATACACATTTCGGCTAACTATCATTTTAGTAGCCTTGAGGGGACACCTACATACAGTTTTAAATAAAAATAAACTATTATACATATTTACTAATTAAAATTGAAAACCATGAGAAGTCTAAAGCACAAAAACTGCATATTTTAAAAATTGACCTCGTTTCACATCTATCTAAATGATGTGCTGTCAGCACATTATCCTTATTGCTATAACTAAGAATATTTGAGTTTCAAAAAACTTGAAGCCCGATACTATTGTGCTTGTTCAAGCAAAACAGATATTGTATAAATTTTATTTTTTGCCAAAATCAAAACTATGAAAAATTCAAAACGCACGATCGGAAGCGTATTCCGATAATTAGTCTTTTAATAGCACCCACACTTAATACATAATTATTTTTTTTATAAAAAGTGCTGAATCAGCACAAAATTTTCGCCTATACACATAGGAGATTTGAGTTTTGTCAAAAACTTAAACAGCCATTTTTTGCCCCTACTTAATCAAAATAAAATTTTACGTATAAAAATTTAGTAATCAACGTAAAACATTTTTTTAACATAAACCAAAATTATGAAAAAGGTTAACTTAATGAATTGGAGACAAACCTTCGCATGGAAATCTCCCCCTATTTATTTGATGGCAGTCTGTTGTGGATTGCTGTTACTCATGTCGCCTACTCTAAGTCAGGGGCAGGCATGTACCAACCCGCCAGCGGGTTTCGGAAACTGCGCCGTTTTCACTTCGGGCGTAGATTTTACTTTATTTCCCGGAGGTACTGTTATTGGTACTTTAGGTAATGGTGCTAGCTGTAATGGAGATTCTGATGGTCTTTTCGTTCAGCAAACGTTGGCTGATGGTACGGTTACTTGCATAGACCAAAACATAACACCGGGAGCAGGAGGGCAGATGCTCAATTTCGCTGTAGATGCCAATGCTACGGAAGTCATTGCATTGATATGCCGAACTAGTGGCGGAAGCCCTAATATTTGTAATATAACAGGGGTTGAGCCACCACTGGCTTGTATGCTGGAGGTTACCTGTCCGAATATTGGGGATTTAGGAACCTATGATTGCAACAATATCGCTACGCTACCCGCTCCGCCTACCGACGAGGCAGATGCAGAAGCTGCTCCTTACAATATCATTATCGGTGATGATCCATGTGGAAATATCGTCGTATTGAGTGAAGATAACGGAACACCGGATGCTTGTACCAGTGGTTCTTTTAGTCGTATAATAACGATTTTTGACGACCTTGGAGATGATGCCGGAAATCCTACTCCTGACGGCATTCTGAATGGTGATGAAGTGGCTGAAACTTGTACATTTACTTACATCATAGAAGGCGATGATGTTTTGCCTGTATTTGATGCCGCACCTGCGGCAATAGCAGATATTGCATGTAGCGATCTGCTACCAACTCAGGAGACTTTGACCGCTACCGACAACTGCGGTACGGCAACGGTAACGCCAAGCATTGACCCCTTTACAGTAAATCTATGTGCCGGATATGCCGTAACTTATCGCTGGACGGCAACGGATGACTGTGGAAATGAGGCAATAGAAACCGTCACTTTCAATGTATTACCGGACGATGAAAATCCTACTTTCGTAGAAGCCTTACCGACAGATGTAAACTTGCTATGCACGGATGCAATTCCCGACCCTGCAACTTTGACAGCCATTGATAATTGTGATACCGATGTTCCCGTAGGATTTGCAGAAAATATCAACGGCTCTTGTCCTGATGAAACGGTCATTACCCGTACATGGACGATAGAAGATGATTGTAGGAATACAGACATGCACGTACAAACCATTACCATTGCAGCCGATATCACACCGCCTCTATTGAGTGATATGCCTGCTAATATTACACTCGCTTGTGATGAGGCTATTCCTACCGACCCAATGATAACGGCTACCGATGACTGTACCGCAGATATTATAGTTTCATTAATGGAAACAGACGATATGGCGGTATGCCCTGCCGACCGTATCATCACCCGTACATGGACGGCTACAGATGAGTGTGATAATGAGGTAACATATACTCAAACGATTACGATTGAAGCGGATGTGGACATGCCTACTTTTGTAGAAGCACTTCCTAACAATTTGAATCTGACTTGTGCAGATGCCATACCTGCGGCAGCTAACTTGACTGCAATGGATAACTGTACCAGCCTCATAACTGTAGAATTTGAAGAAGCCGACAACACAATGACTTGCCCTGATACCCGAACAATTGTTCGTACATGGACTGCTACGGATGCTTGCGATAATGTAGCAACACATATACAGACCATTATCATTGCACCGGACGATGAAGACCCTGTTTTTGAGCTGCCTTTACCCGATGCAGTAGTAAATTTGACTTGTGCAGATGCCGTTCCTGCGGCACCTACCGTAGCAGCTACCGATAATTGTACTAACCCGATTGCTGTGATACTGGTAGAAATAGACGACATGGGCGTATGCCCTGTCGCGCGCATCATCACCCGTACATGGACGGCTACCGATGAGTGTGATAATGAGGTGGAATACATACAAACGATTACCATTGCACCCGATGCAGATGCTCCGACTTTCGTTGAGGCTTTGCCTGATGCTATAGTGAATCTGGCTTGTGCAGATGCCATTCCTCCGGCAGTTAACTTGACTGCAATGGACAATTGCACTAGCCCTTTAAATGTGGTATTCGCCGAAGCAGATGATATGGGCGCATGCCCCGACCCGCAGGTGATCATCCGTACATGGACGGCTACCGATGCCTGTATGAATGTGGTGACTCACACCCAAACGATTACCATTGCACCGGATATGGAAATGCCTGTCTTTGTAGAGGCACTTCCTATGGATTTGAATTTGACTTGTGCAGAGGCTATTCCTGTGGAAGCTACTTTGACAGCAACCGATAATTGTAGTACTATAGTTGTCGTATTTGATGAAGTGGATAATGCCGCGACTTGTCCTGCCGTAAGAGGTATTACGCGCACATGGACGGCAACAGATGATTGTGGAAATGAAGTACAACACGTACAAAATATCACCATTGCGCCCGATATTCAAGCTCCTGTATTGAGCGAAATGCCCGCAAATATTACTCTACAATGCGGTGATATGACTCCCGCAATTCCTACGATTACCGCTACGGATGATTGTAGTACCGTAGAAGTGATATTTGAAGAAATAGACATGGGCGATTGCCCCCTTGATAGAGTGATTGAAAGAACTTGGACGGCAACCGACGATTGTGATAATGTGGTTTCTTATACACAAACAATCACCATCGCACCCGACACCGAAGCCCCTGTATTGAGCGCAATGCCTGTGGATATCATCTTAGGATGCGGTGACCCGATACCCGACCCGGAAGTCATTACGGCTACGGATAATTGTACTGAACCCATCGAAGTGATATTTGAAGAAGTGGCTACAGGCGATTGCCCCGTTGACCGTATAATTGAGCGTACATGGACGGCAGAAGATGCTTGTGGCAATATTGCTACCTACACTCAAATGATTACCGTAGCACCCGATACCGAAGACCCTGTATTGAGCGCAACACCTGCGAATATTACACTGGCTTGTTCTGATGCAATCCCCGACCCAGAAGCCATTACCGCTACCGATAATTGCACGACACCAATAGTAGTTGTTTTTGACGAAGTAGATGACATGGGCTTATGCCCTGACCCGCGCATCATCACCCGTACATGGACAGCAACTGACGTTTGTGGAAATGAAGCCATACACACACAAACCATTACCGTCGAACCCGATACTGAAGACCCTGCCTTCGTAGAGGCACTTCCTATGGATTTGATATTGACTTGTGCAGAGGAGATTCCTGTGGCGACTATTTTAACAGCTACGGATAATTGCGCGACCATCATTGATTTTGTTTTCAATGATGATGATAACGACCTCGAATGTCCTGATGACAGAACCATCACCCGCACATGGACAGCGACCGATGAATGTGGAAATGTAGCAAAACATATCCAAACCATTACCATTCTACCGGATACAGAATTGCCTGTATTAAGTGCGATGCCTGCCAATATTGACTTGACTTGTGCAGATGCCGTTCCTCCGGCTGAAATGCTAACAGCTACTGATACTTGCGATGATGATGTCATTGTATTAGTCAATGAAGTCAGCGATGGCGGTACATGCCCTGACCCGACTATCATTACTCGTACTTATTCCGCTACCGATGATTGTGGTAATATAGTTGAACACGTTCAAACCATCACCATTGCGCCCGATACCGAATTGCCTGTATTGAGTGTAGAACCTGCCGATGTAGTATTGGCTTGTGGCGATGCCATTCCACCTGCGGAAATGGTAACTGCAATCGATAATTGCACCACTCCCATCGGTGTTATATTTAACGAAACGGACAATAACGAAGTATGCCCTGACGCAAGAGCCATCACACGAATATGGACGGCAACCGACGCGTGTGGCAATGAAGCAACATATACACAAAACATTACTTTCGAACCAGATGCGGAAGCACCTGTCTTGAGTGAGATGCCCATAAGTATCGATTTGACTTGTGCGGATGCCATTCCGATTGTGCCAACCATTACAGCTACTGATAATTGTACTGATGTAGTGAATGTAGTATTTAATGAAAATGACAACAACGGCGTATGCCCAACGGCAAGAGTCATCACGCGCACATGGACGGCAATGGATGCCTGTGGCAATGTCACCGAACACATCCAAACCATTACCATCGCGCCTGATACCGAAATGCCTGTATTGAGTGCCATGCCTACGGACTTAGACCTCGGTTGTAATGATGCCATTCCACCTGCGGAAGTAGTTACAGCAACTGATAATTGTACCAACCCAATAGGCGTTATTTTTGTTGAAAATGATGACAACGGAGGTATTTGTCCCGCAGACGGTGGCAGAACCATCACACGTACATGGACGGCTACCGATGCCTGTGGGAATGTAGGCGAGCATATTCAAACCATTGCTATTCTCGACGATACTCCACCGACCATCTTGGGCTGCCCTGCCGATGAAGTAGATTTGATTTGCTCATACAGAGTACCGCTACCTGATGTTAGTTTGGTATTGGCAGATGATGAATGTGGCACTGTAGCCATTACGCATGAAGGCGATGTCGATACCGGACCACTCTCTTGTCCGGGTAGCCCGCGCGTCATTACCAGAACGTACAGAGCTACCGATGAATGTGGTAATTTCAGTGATTGTATTCAAACATTTACTTACTTAGTAGATGACTTGCCACCAGTAGCAAAAGTACCCGAAAATGATACTTTGACTTGCGGACAAATATTACCTACTTTTGCAGAAAGTTTAGCTTTATTACAATATGCGGATGCAAATGACTGTACATTACAAGCTGATTTAATTATAAATGTATCAGATGACTTCCCTGTACCAACTTCTTTCTGCGAAGATGATCCACGTACTGTAATCAGAACATTTAGTATTACTGATTTGTGTGGAAATGAAACAGTACGTACACAGACATTCATCTTTGAGGCAGACACTACACCGCCTGTCATTACGGCTTGCCCCAATGCTGCACCTGTCATTCTACAATGTGGCGACCCACTGCCTCCCGTAGATGTCAGCATCATTGAAGCAACTGATAACTGTACGGCAGATGATGATATTACCATTATTGCACAAGATGACATCAATCCGGCTACTACCATTTCTTGTGCAGGTTCGCCCATTTCTGTTATCAGAACATATACTGTAATTGATAATTGTGGTAATGAAGCGACTTGCCAACAAACATTCACGTATGCACCTGATACCGAAGCACCGACCATTACGGTTTGTCCTTCTGATGTCGTTGATTTACAATGTGGTGATGCCATTCCTGCGATTGATACGCGATTGGTATTGGCTACCGATAATTGCTTGCCACCCGAAAGTATATTTATAGAAGGTTCGGACGATGTAGATCCTGCCACATTCACTTTTTGTGCGGCTGATGCCAATGGTGTAAATGCTGCCGGAGACCCTGCCTTTATCGTAACACGTACTTATACTGCAATGGATAAATGTGGTAATGAAAGTGCTTGCACACAACAATTTATCTTTGATATAGATACAGAAGGTCCTTCATTCACTTGTCCTGCGGGAATATCTAATCTCGCCCCCGAAACACCGCTACCGCCTGTTGATACAATGGCAATTATTGCCTCTGCAATGGATAATTGTAATGGCGATGTAACCGTTACGCATGACAATCCTGCCTTACCGACAGATTATTGTCCAGGCAACGACTTAGTAGTTATCAGAACGATTACGGTAACGGATGCTTGCGGTAATGCAGCAACTTGTGAACAAACATTTACTTATACAGAAGAAGACAATCCACCGACCATTATCTGTCCTTCAAACATTACAATATGTACAGATGCAGGTGTATGCGAGGCAGCCGTCACTTGGGCTGACCCTATGCCAATGGATGATTGTCCGGGATTACAAGTCATTGCTACGCACAATTCGGGCGATGTATTTCCGATAGGAAGTACAGCCGTTAGTTATACCTTAATTGATGCGGCTGGCAATGTGACGGGTTGTAAATTTATTGTGACGGTAGAAGATTGTGAAGACCCGATTATTACCTGTCCGGCTTCTCCTGTAATTGTTTCGACTACACCCGGTCAGTGTGATGCAACCGTGGTCGTTGATCCACCCGCTTCTGCCACTGATAATTGTGTAAATGTTAGTGTAACTAATGATATACCTTCCGGTAATGTATTCCCTGTCGGTACAACAGTGGTGACTTACACCGCTACCGATGATGCCGGAAATATGGCGACTTGTACGATAGATGTTATTGTAAATGACACCGAAACACCGACCATTACGGGTTGTCCGGGCGATGTTCTCATCTCCAATGATGCAGGTGAATGTACTGCGGTAGTGACTTGGACAGAACCCGTATCGGCAGATAATTGTCCGGGCGAAACTATTATAAGTAGTCACGCTTCGGGCGATAAATTCCCTGTTGGTACAACGACAGTTACTTATACCGTAACAGATACCGCAGGAAACGAAACAACTTGCAGCTTTACCGTAACCGTAACGGACGATGAAAACCCTGTCATCACTTGTCCGGCAGAAGGTAATATTACTACAAATGTAGATCCGGGTCTCTGTGGCGCAGTCGTCACATGGAGTGCGCCTTCATTCACTGATAATTGTCCGGGTGGAACTATTACATCAGACTATAACCCCGGTGATTTCTTCCCTGTCGGATTGACACTTGTGACTTATATTATAGAAGATGCTTCAGGTAACTTTGCGATATGCAAATTTGCAGTGAATGTCATTGATAATGAAGCACCTGTGATTACATGTCCACTTGATATTAAAGTGGCGAACGATCCGGGTGAATGTTATGCCATTGTTGTTTGGAATGAACCTGTACCAACAGATAATTGTCCAAATACAAGCATTGCATCTACGCATAATCCGGGCGACCCATTTCCCGTAGGTACTACAACAGTGACATACACGGTAACGGATGCTGCGGGTAATGAAGCGACTTGTAGTTTTGATATTACAGTAAATGATACAGAGATACCGGAAGTATTTTGTCCGGGAGATATTTTAATTACAACTGCCGACAATCTGTGTGAAGCAACGCTTACTTGGACTTCGCCTATTATTACAGACAACTGTTTGGGCGCGAGTATTTTCAGCGTCACTCACAAGCCGGGTTCTACATTCCCTGTGGGTGTGACCACCGTGACTTACATCATAGAAGATGCCACAGGTAATCAAGGAACGTGTAGCTTTGAGGTGACCGTAGTAGATGATATTGCGCCGGAAATGACTTGTCCGACCGACATCATGGTATCGGCAGATCCGGGTACTTGCGAAGCGACAGTCAGTTGGACAGTACCCGTTCCAACGGATAATTGTCCGGGTCCATTGACATTAACAAGTTCACACAATCCGGGTGATGTATTCTCCGTCGGTTCTACTACTGTGACCTATTCCGTAGAGGACGCTTCCGGCAGAATTACGCAATGTAGTTTTGTAGTCACTGTCAATGATGACGAAGAACCGCCATTGACTTGCCCTGCGGACATTACTATTTCTACTGCGCCGGGTACTTGCGAGGCGATTGTCTCATGGACTGCACCGCAGCCTGTAACGGGAGATTGTCTTGGTCTGGGTATTACCGTGACCAGTTCGCACAATCCGGGTGACGTATTCCCACTCGGAACGACAACAGTGATTTACAGCGCAGTTGATGGCGCGGGTAATACGGCATTGTGCAGCTTCAATGTTATTGTAGAAGATAATGAATTGCCTGTCGTGACTTGTCCGTCGGATATTTTAATTAATACCGAGCCGGGTATGTGTAGTGCGGTTGCCGAATGGACTCCGCCTGTACCTGACCCGACTGATAACTGCCCCAATGTAGTGGTCGTCAACGGTACACACAATTCAGGCGATAGATTCGCATTGGGATGTACAACGGTTTCTTATACCATAAGAGATGGTTCAAATAATGAAGTCACTTGTTCATTCGAGGTATGTGTAGAAGATAATGAGACACCTACGGTGGCTTGTCCTACCAATATTACTGTGAATAATGATAATGGAGAATGTGGCGCAGTAGTGACTTGGAACGCACCTATTCCGGCTGATAACTGTCCGGGAGCTACGGTGATTACGAGTTCGCATAATCCGGGTGATTTCTTCCCTGTTGGAATGACAAAAGTGGTTTATACCGTAGAAGATGCTACGGGCGATGTCGCTCAATGCAGTTTTATGGTAGAGGTCATTGACAATAATCCTGTCCTCTTGGTATGTCCTGCCGATATGGTGGCAAATACTGACGGTGGTAGGTGTGATGCTCGTGTATTTTGGGATGCACCGATTTATATTGATAATTGTGATGAATCCAATTTATCGAGCAGCCATGAGCCGGGCGATGTATTCCCATTGGGATGTACGACGGTTGAGTATTTTGTTACACAAACGATAAATGGTCAGCTTCAAATCATTGAAACATGCGAATTTGAAGTATGTGTAGAAGATAATGAAGCTCCTACCTTTGATTGTCCTGCAAATATTCAGATAGTCACCGATCCGGGTGAATGTACGGCATTCGTAGATTGGATTATACCAACTCCTTCCGACAACTGTCCGGGTGCGGTGATTTCAGGATTTACACATTCGCCGGGACAAGAGTTTTCATTAGGTACTACGGTGGTGGTTTATACCATTGATGATGCGAATGGCAATTCTGACCTTTGCATATTTAGCGTGACGGTAGAGGATGGGTCGATATTAGGTATTGAATGTCCTGCCGATATTAATACTGCTACCACCAATTGCGAAATCTCTGTTAGTTGGGCAGTTCCTGCTCCTACGGGCAATTGCGCGGGGGCATTAACCACAACCAGTACACACAATCCGGGTGATATATTCCCGATTGGATGTACAACCGTGACTTATACCGTGACGGATGTTGGCAACAATACAGTTAGTTGTGATTTTAATGTTTGTATAGAAGATACTTCCGGTCCGACTTTAGTTTGTCCGGTAGATATTACGACCAGTGCTAATACGGCGGTTTGTGGTAGAAATATCACGATTCCTGTACCTGAATTTGGTACGGATTACGATGACTGTACAGGTGCGACCATTATCAATAGCATGAATGCCACTAATGATGCTTCGGGCTTCTATCCCGTAGGTCTTACAACGGTTGTATGGACTGTGACGGATGATGATGGCAATGTCGTAACTTGCGAACAAACCATTGAAGTGATTGATAATACTATTTTAATAGTAGAATGTCCTGACGATATTACAGTCAGCACTTCACCGGGTAATTGTTCGGCTATTGTAGCTTGGAATGAGCCTGACGCTTCTGATAATTGTACAGAAATTGTCAGTATCAACAGCACACACAATTCAGGCGATGCCTTCCCTGTTGGATGTACTACGGTGACTTATACGGTCATTGGTTCGGGCAATGCGGCGGTTTGCAGTTTTGATGTTTGTGTAGAAGAATGTGCTGCCGGATTTAATGACATTACACAAAGTATTGCACCGCTCATTTCAGACCAAGATGTGTTTGTAGGTGGTACGGATATGCAAAGTTTTGCCAGTAATGGCGTTTATACATTTACCGATCCTTCTACACCTGCGAGTGCTACATTGTCGAATATTTTATTAGAATTATTCTTCCGTGTAGAAAATGCGTCTTGTGAAAGTGATATTGAAATTCAATTGACTGACCCAAGCGGAGCGATTGTTTATACAGGCGCACCATTTACCACTTGTAATGGTTCGGGAACACATCCTGCGGGAGATTTGTACAACATTACGGTTCCTATTCCGAGTGCTTCTGCCATTGGCAGTCCTGCAAATTGGATATTAGGATTCAGAGATACCAACGACCAAAACACTGGCGCGGTGGAATACTCTGTACGATTCGGAAGATTGAATTATGATTATACGATTTCAGTACCTGTTCCGGGCGGTTGTGCCGATCCGGTTATTGTAAATTGTCCGGCAGATATTAATACCTCTGCGGGTACATTTTGCGGTGCAAATCTGACTATTCCTGCGCCGATATTTGGTATAGATTATACGGATTGTACCAATGCAACAATTACGAATGATTACACCGGAACATCAAGCGGTACGGGTTTTTATCCTGTTGGAACGACCACAGTGACGTGGACAGTGACAGATGCAGCGGGCAATACCGTTTCTTGTCAACAAACGATTACTATCGTAGATGATATAGCACCTGTGATTACTTGTCCGCCGAATATTTCAGTGACCACTTCAGCCGGCAATTGTGACGGAATGGTAACTTGGCCCGCACTAAGAGCCACGGATAATTGTGCGATAAGTAACGTAACAGCTACGCACAGTCCGGGGGTATTCCCAACGGGTACAACTACCGTAACTTATACCGCCACTGACAATAGTGGGAATGTTGGTACTTGCAGTTTTGATGTAACGGTTGAAGATTTGAGTCAATTATCCATTATATGTCCTTCGGATGTTTCAGTAGTCACACAGCCCGGTCAATGTACCGTTCCCGTTTCGTGGAGCGACCCGACCATTGCGGCTTCTTGTGTAAGTGCTTCATTTACAAGTAATTCACACAATTCAGGCGACCAGTTCCCGATTGGATGTACGACCGTAACATACGTCGCTACGGATAATTTGGGGAATACAACAAATTGTAATTTTGAAGTATGTGTAGATGAATGTTCAAACGGCGGAGGTGGAACAACCTCTACTACCGAGACCGTTACATTGATAGATGATAGTGATATAAATGTTGGTTTTAATGACGCGCAGAGCTTCGCAACCAATACCACTTACACCTTCAATGACCCGGCTACTCCCGCGAATGCAGTTATTAGTAATGCGACCCTTCAATTATTCTTCCGTGTAGAATATGCTTCTTGCGAAAGCGAAATTGAAGTTAGATTGACTGACCCTGCGGGTAATGTCGTTTATACAGGCGCACCATTTACCACTTGTAATGGTTCGGGTGCAAATCCGTATCCAGGACAACTGTATAATGTGACCATTCCAATACCGGGCGGTACAGCGATGACGACAGGCACACTTGCCAATTGGGTCGTAGAATTTAGAGATACCAACGACCAAAATGCAGGTGTGAATGAATACACCGTCAGATTTGGACGCTTGATTTACGATGCGACGATTACCACTCAAACGGGTGGTGCAGGATGTGGTATTCCATTGATTGTTAATTGTCCAGCTGATATTACGCAATCGTCATCAGGCAGTTGCGGTGCTAATCTGACTATCCCTGCGCCTGTATTTGGTGTGGACTTTTTGGATTGTGGCAATGCTACTATGACGAACAGCTTTACCGGAACGTCCGATGCTTCGGGTACATATCCGGCAGGTACAACGGTAGTAGTTTGGACCGTAACCGATAATGATGGCAATACGGCAACTTGCGAACAGATGATTACGATTACCGATGATGTTGCGCCTTCAGTGAACTGTCCGGCAGACATTACAGTAAGTACCTTACCCGGTCAATGTGATGCCACAGTGACTTGGGCAGAGCCGACCATTACAGATAATTGTAGTGTAGTCACGACAAGTAGAAGCCATAATTCGGGCGATACTTTTCCAATAGGATGTACAACAGTCTCCTACACAGCTACGGACGATGCAGGCAATACTGCCGCTTGCGACTTCTTAGTTTGTGTTGACGAATGTAACGGCGGTTCTTCATCCACAACAGAAACCATCACGCTTATTTCTGATGACGATTTATTCGTCGGTGCAGCTGATGCACAAAGTTTTGCCAGTAATGACACTTACACCTTTACTGATCCGGCAACTCCGGCGGGCGCGGTTATTTCCAACGGTACCCTTCAATTATTCTTCCGTGTAGAAAATGCTTCTTGCGAAAGTGATATTGAAATCCAATTGACTGACCCTGCGGGTAATGTTGTTTATACAGGTAATTTATTTAATACTTGTAATGGTTCGGGTGCAAATCCGTATCCCGGTCAATTATACAATGTAACCATACCTATTTCGGGCGGTGCTACCACTGGTAATGTCGCGGATTGGGTGCTGGAATTTAGAGATACCAACGACCAAAACGCTGGCGCGGTAGAATATTCCGTCAGATTTGGACGCTTGATTTATGATGCTACTACGACTACGCAAGGCGGTGTCGGTTGTGGATTACCTGCATTGGTGAATTGCCCTGCCGATATTACTGTACAAGCTACTAATGCTGATTGTAACGTCAATGTATCTGTACCTATTCCTGTATTTGGTATCGACTTCCTCGATTGTTCGGGCGCGGTCATGACCAATGATTACACAGGCACGTCGAATGCTTCGGCGGTTTATCCTTCTGGTACTACGGTACTCACTTGGACAGTTACTGACAGCGACGGCAATACAGCAACTTGTGAACAAATAATCACAGTTACCGAAAACGGCTGCGGCGGAACGCCTGAATTTACGTCATGTCCGAATGACTTGACCTTAACCACGACTCCGGGCAATTGTGGCGCAGTAGCGACATGGACACCACCGATTGCTTCAACAGGAACAGTCACAAGTACACACAATCCGGGCGAGGAATTTCCCGTAGGATGTACGACAGTGACTTATACAATTGTAGGAACAAGCGCGACATGCAGCTTTGATGTTTGTGTAGAAGAATGTATAGGCAGTGGCGGAGAAACCACGACCGAAACCGTTACATTGATTGATGATGGTGATTTGTTTGTCGGCTTCAATGATATGGAAAGTTTTGCGAGTAACACATTCTACACCTTCAACGATCCGGGTACACCCGCCAATGCGGTTCTTTCAAATATTACACTTCAATTATTCTTCCGTGTAGAATACGCTTCTTGCGAAAGTGATATTGAAATCAGAGTGAACGACCCTGCGGGTAATGTCGTTTATACAGGTACTTTATTTACCACTTGCAATGGTTCTGGAGCCAATCCATATCCGGGACAATTGTACAATGTAACGATACCGATACCGAACGGTACGACTACGGGCAATATTGATGATTGGACGGTAGAATTTAGAGATACGAATGACCAAAATGCGGGTGTCAATGAATACTCCGTCAGATTTGGACGTTTGATTTACGATGCAACAGTGACTACGTCCGGTCAAAGCGGTTGTGGTAATCCAGAGATTGTCAACTGTCCGGCGGATATTACAGTCTCCAGCACCGACGGAACATGTGAAGCGGCAGTCAGCGTTCCTGTTCCGGTCTTTGGTACGGACTTTACCGACTGTACATCAGCGACCATGACGAATGATTACACAGGTACAGCCGATGCTTCTGCGACCTATCCGGCAGGTACGACCATCGTAACGTGGACAGTAACAGATGCACAAGGCAATACAGCAACTTGTCAGCAAAGCATCACGGTGAACGCAGTGTCCGGTCAAACGACCAGCACCGTTACCCTGATTGATGACAGTGACTTATTAGTTGGTGCTGCAGATGCTCAGAGTTTTGCGAGCAATGCGACTTACTCTTTCACTGATCCGTCAACACCTGCCAATGCGATTTTGTCGAATATTACGCTTCAATTATTCTTCCGTGTAGAAAATGCTTCTTGCGAAAGCGATATTGAAATTAGATTGACAGACCCGACGGGTGCGGTGGTCTATGTCGGTGCGCCATTTGCGACTTGTAACGGTTCGGGTGCTAATCCGTATCCGGGACAATTGTACAATATCACCATACCGATACCGAGCGGTTCTACTACGGGTAGTGCAGCCAATTGGACCGTCGAATTTAGAGATACGAATGACCAAAACACCGGAGCGGTGGAATACACTGCCAGATTTGGACGCTTGATTTATGATGCTACCGTCGGCACGGATTGTACCGTAGCGGCTATTGTCAACGATGACAATACTGCCGATACTTCCGAAGAAGGCGGACGTTTGAATCCAAGCACGCAAGCATTGGACATCAAGCTCTATCCTGTACCAACGATGGGCAGATTGACGCTTGAATACATGGCTACGCAAGATGAGCAGATTCAAATTCAAGTCATCAACACGCAAGGACAGACGCTCCACACACGCGAAGCAACTGTCACCGAAGGTGTGAATACGATTGACATGAAAGTGTATGACCTACCCGGCGGCATGTACTTCGTCAGAACAATCGACGAACAAGGCATGACGAAGGTTAAGCCATTTACTAAATTAGCACCGTAGATGAATACTGAGCGATAGTTAATAGCTATTGATACGAAAGTGAAGAAACCGGAAGTCGTTTGGCTTCCGGTTTTTTTTGTTGGGAGTGTTTGTTTTGAGAATTTTGAAAAAATAGATATATTCGCATCAGTTTTATAACTTCAAAAGGATTCGCTTTTCGGGTTTGGGTTTCTTTTGGAGTTTTGTATGGATTCGCTTGGTTCAGCTAACCTTCTTGTGTCATCTTTTAAAACGTAGATGGCTACTTGAACTTTAACGGTTTTCATAAAAAGTTAAACCGCCTTAAAAAACCCAAAAGTCAACGTCATTCCGCGCTTGACGCGGAATCTGTTGCCGCAAGAGAGAGATTTTAGACAGAAGCTACTGTTTAGTATCGTGCCGAGATGCAACAGATTCCGCGTCAAGCGCGGAATGACGTTGACTTTTTGAGGTTTTATTTTTTATAAGAAAGACCTTTATTGAATTTTTGGTAGGATGGTGTAGGAGAGGGAGTTGTAGACAATTTTTTAAAATAAAAAATAGTATAAATGGATTGTAAATTGTGTCAAGAGAAAACGGCTGATCAAACTGGGTCTCATATATTTACTTTTTCATGGATAAAATCAGCAATAAATCAAGTTGGAAAAACAAAGAGAGATAAAGAAATCACATTTTCAACTAATCCATTTAATTTCGGTAATGCATACTTTGGAAGAAATGTAAAACCAGAAAAAATTGAAGAAATTTTAAATAGAGAGATGACCGAGGAAGAAATCCAAAATAATAAAAATTATTTGGTAAGAGATTATCTTGTTTGCAGACAGTGTGAAAAACGATTCACTTCAGCAGAAAATTACTTCAATGAAAAATTTTACCAACCTCTTAAAGAACATAAATTTTCATCTGCCAACGATTCTAAAGGAAATAAAATCATTGAGATTAATTCGACACAAATTAATGTGGACATTATTCGTCTCAATATATATATTCAGATATGGCGTGCATCCGCATCTAGGTTTAATGGATTTCAACTAAAATCTAAGGTGGAAGAAAAATTAAGAAAAATAATCAATGAGATTATATATATAGATCAAACAATATTAGAACAAAATTGTGCAAAGAATTCAGAAAGAATTAGAGATTTTCCGTTGATTATTACTTTTGCCGAAACTGATATAAAATCGAAAGATTCTATTGAATTAACAGGGAATATAGTTTTTGTGGGTATAGGTAAAATGCCCTACTTCTTAATCATTAACGACATTTACATTCAATTCTATGAAAAAGAAAGTCATTTAAAAAGTACTATCCAACATTTATTTAAATTAAACAATATTATTGATAGGTTTGAACACTATAATTTCAAAGAAAAGAATTTAAAAGTAGGTATGTTAAATGACGATAGAAGAATCGAAGTTTTAAAAGATTTTGGAAGATGGAGTACTGAACATACCATAACTTCACTAAGTGCATTTTTTATACATTCATATAAGAGTATTTTTGGCATCAGACCTAATAAAACAATCGTGAATATAGCTATTAGTGAAGTAGTTAACAATACAAATGTAAATGAAGCAGATAGATATAAACCTGAAAATGTATCTAAGTCTTTTGCTAAAGTTATGCATGCTAGTTTACAAAGATAAAAAAATCCAAACATCATCATGAAAGATAAATTTATAACAACACTTTTCGACACCCACCAACACAACCCCAAATGCCCGACCATAGAACGGGTGGAGGCTTTTGTCAATCAGTTACTGGGTATTCTTTGAGTTGTTGTGCGAGTTTTGATATGGTATTTCTTTTGTTATTATATAATTGCATCTATCCGACTTTTAGCACCATTTACCCCGAAGCTACTGTCTGACATCGTGCCAAAGACCAACAGATTCTAAATCAATTGATTTCCACTGGAGTTGGCTTCCAATAAAATAGATTCTCCTGAACAAATAGAGTCTGGCTCTATGACATTAGGTGTGTCGGGTATTGGAAGTATTTCGATAGTATTGGAAAGACCAGAGGGAGTAGGAGTATCAGGAATAGCACATTCACAAGACCCTGTGGTAACGCTTTCAAAGGTGTAATAAGCCGTACATATACCGCTTTCAAGTGAGGTCAGTTCAAATTCATTGGTGGTAGAGGTTATCTCTACACCGCTTGGTGTTTGCAATGTGTAAGGCATCCCACTATCCGTAGCGATTTGACAGCCGGAAGATAGATTGGGCGTAAGAGCAAACACCACATTGGTTGCTCCCTCACAAAGCGTTGTACCCGATACTGTGAGAACGGGTTGTAATCCATCGCATTGCGCTTGTATTTGTGCGTATGCAAATAGGAAATGATAAAAAGAGTAATTTTTCTCATGTGTATTTATTTTGTAATTAGCATAGTACACTGTTTTATAAATTTATTTACATTTTTTGACGTTTATTTTGAAATGAATCGAATCAAAAATGACGCGAATACTCACTGTATTTAAGGATTTTTTGGTGAAGAGTCATTTTAAAAGAAATACTCAAAAAAGTAAATAAATTTGTGAAACAGTGTAATAGTTTTCATATCAATTAATTGTTGGTCAATTTTGAGACTGTACGCATAGATGCCCGCAGGAAAATCAACATATATTTCAATGTTGTTTTGTCCTTCGAATATTTCATATTCAGCTACTTGTCATCATCTATTGAGATAGACCCTCCTGTAACTATTCCTTCACCAATAAGAACTTGGATATCTTTGGTATCTTTGAGAATGTCATTAATATTTCCATTAGGATAAGTGGTCGTTTCTCGTGTAGAGCCTAACCCTCCTAAAGCAAATAAGCGAACATTCCAATCAGTGTCATAACCAACCATTACGCACCCTTTAGTTCCTGCTATAAAACCAATTTAATCCATACAAGTACCGATTGTTTTTTCATCCCTTATTTTCTGTATCATCAATCATATTTACCGGATTCCCTCCCGCATACGTATAAAGATTCTCTGCCCAAATCGGGTCTTCCTGCAAAAAGACAAAATTGTCATGGTCAAGGTATCGGGCGCGTACATAGGAGAGATCATCGGTTTCGTGCATTACGCCGTAGGCATCCATAAAGCGGAAGGGATTATAGTCGGCTTTGAGGGTATTGGGTGTAGTGTCGTAAGTGCTGTATCGGTACTTATACGTGATATCTTGGTCGTCGTCTGTGAGGGCTGCGATACTGCCTCGATAGTCGCTGTGGTACGCATACGCCCACGATGAGCGCGAGCAATACAAGCCAATTTCCAAGATACAAAAGCCAAATCCCAATAGGCACGACCAAGACCAAATACTCCATCAAAAACATTAAAAAAGGATTTTGTAAGATGAGTTTGACAAAATCCTTATCCTGTCGATTG